>Ga0118677_10006142_pt1 | contig 20533 bp, 19 predicted proteins | sample AliMusrvi5mmetaG_FD_86154 | JGI IMG/M metagenome (GOLD analysis project Ga0118677, IMG submission 86154)
GGCCAAGATCGTGACCAGCCTCGACCCGTTGAGCAAGGGCCGGATTGAAGAATCGGAAACCATCCTCTGGCAAAGCTGGTATTGGTTTATCCCGGTCATTGTCTTGCTGACCACCGAGTGGATTTTGCGAAAACGCACCGGACTCATATGACCACCACCATTCACCCGATCGTTTTGGAAACGCTCCACCGGTTCAACCGGCGGCGCCGGCGGTTGATTGTGTGGCGCGGCGTTTGCAGTTCATTGGCCGTGTGGTTCGCGACAATGATCACCGCAGCGCTAATCGACCGGTTCGTGTTGATCCCCGATGGCCTGCGCTTGGGACTGAGCTTGGCCGGCTACATTGCCACCGGCGTGGTATTTTGGTTTGAATGTGGCCGACAACTGACACACCGGCCGGACGCGCGTGAACTGGCCCGCCTGCTGGAACTGGCCGCGCCGCAGCTGCGCGAAAAGCTGCTTGCCGCTGTGGAACTGGCAGAAGGCGAAATGCAACCACACTGGGACTCCGACGAATTCCGCGCCGCGCTCCAACAAGTGACCGCCAATGATGTCGGCGCGGTGCATATCAAAGACTTCCTCACACAAAAACTTATTGCCGGCTGGGTTTATGCAGCTGTCGCCGCCGTCGGAGTGTTGTTCCTATTACTCAGCTTACCGGGGTTGCGGTTCAGCCAATCGTTCGCGCGCGTCGTTGCGCCAGTGGCCAATCTCGCCCGGTATTCCAACATCAAGATCACCGTCACCGCCCCCACCCCGCCCGACCGGATCGCCCATGAAGGCGACAGCGTGCCGGTCACGGTGGCCGTCACCGGCGCGGACGTCCAACAGGTCATCCTGGAAATCTTCCAACAACATGGACCGGTTGAGCGCACCCCGATGTTGCTCAGCGCGGTAAATCAGTTCACCACGGCGATTCAACTCAACCAGACACCAATCCAGTTCCGCATTCGGGCCCACGACGCCATCACCCGCAAATACACACTCACGCCCCGGCCGCGCCCGCACGTCGTCAAGTTTCACAAAATCTACCACTTCCCGGCCTACTCCCAATTGCCGACCAAAACCGTCACCGAAGAAAACGGCGACCTCGACGCGCTTGAAGACACGGAAGTTGAATTGACTCTTGCTGTTGACCAGCCGATCAAAGCCGCGTCATTGCAATTCGACGTCGGCACCGGCCCGGCCGCGAAGTCCGAAACCCTCCTCGAACAGGCCGGCAACCGGCGCCTGACCGCCCGCGTCCCATTGACGGCGTCCGGCAGTTACCAGGTTCGCTTGATTGCCGCCGTGACCGGTTTCGAGAACAAATACAGTCCACAATATGAAATCCGCGTCCACCCGGACCTCATCCCCTTTGCCAAAATCGACAAGCCCGAGAAGGACGAACTCGTTCTCCCGCCCGATTCGGTTGTCAACCTCACCGGCACCGCCAAGGATGACCTCGCGCTGGCTCGGGTCGACCAACTGATCCAGGTCAACCGGGGCGCCTGGCAGACAGTCCCGCTCGCCCAAACCAATTGTGTCGAAACCAAAGTTGCGCGGTCATGGGATTTATTCGAGCTTGGCATCCACCCGGGCGACCGGGTGATCACCAAGCTCGTCGCGACCGACCTCAAAGGCCAACGCGGCGAGTCCGCGCCGTTACGAATCCGGATCGCCACGGCCAGCTTCGATCCCGACCGGCTGAATGCGTTGAAGGACCGCCAGCTGCTCGACAAATCCATTCATGACTTCCGTGACGCGGCCGATCAACTGGACACCAAGACGCGCGAAGCCCGCGCCGTCATCAACAACCAGGCCGCCGATCAACTCCAGAAAAAACAAGCGCTGCTGGCTGCCACCGCGGCTGCTGACAGCACCGAACGCAAAGCTAAAGAAGTCGTTCGGCAAATCAAGGACACCCTCCCGAGCACCACACGCGACTGGGAGTCAGCCGACCTGGCTCTCATCGGCACGGCCATCAGCCGCGCCCAACACGAAGACGTGGCGTCCGTTAAAGCGGCGCTGGCACGCGCGACCGAGCAGGTGAATACCGGTGACGCCAAGGTGACCAAGGCCGATCTCGAAAAGATCCTCGACCAACTCGCGACAGGCACCGCGCTCGCGCGCACTGCGGATGACACCCACCGTCAGTTGTTGGACGCGCTGGAGGCCACCGCCGCCCTACGCGATCTACAACAACTTGCCGCCGAACAACGCACCCTCAGCGAGCAACTGCGTGCGCCAACCAATGATGTCGCGCAAACCGAACGCGTGGCCCACCGGCAAGCGGTCGTTGCTGTGGAAACGAAATCAATCGAGGAACAACTGCAAACCCTCGCCGGAGCACCCGGCAGCGCGGCCAACATTGCTCGCAATCTCGCGCTAAGCCGCGAGAACCTTGAAAAAGTGCTCAGTACCGAACCGACTATCGAGACACTCAAAACCCCGACGGAACAACTGCAACACAGCGTCGAAAATGCCGTCACCACTCTGCACAATACCAGCCGCGACCTTGATCAGCGCGCGGATGCCGCTCGCAAGAACCTTCAAGAACAAACCGGCACTGCGGCCGATGCCGTCGCCAAAATCACCGCCCAACCGGACAGATGGCATGCCACTGCCGAAGAACTCAATGACCGCGCCGCGCTTGAAGAACGCCGGCCCCACCCCGATGCGCCGTTCATCGCCGCCGTCGGCAAAACGGCTGACGCCGTGCGGGCCCTAGATGCGGCCGGGACAAATGCCTTGGCTAGCACCAAGGAAATCGAATCGGCGCTGCGCAAACTCGAAACCGGCCATGCCATCGCCGAACAGGTTTCAACTCTGCACGAACTTGCCGCCCAAGAACACTGGGAGAAACCAACGATGCCCGCCGACGCCGCACAACGCGCCGGCGAATGGAAATCGGTCCAACAACAAATGCAGGCGCTCCCCCAACAGCTTACCCGCGCCCAATTGCCGGCGGAAACAAAACGTGCCGTCGAAGCGGCCCTCAATAGTCCGGCCACCCAGCAGATTAATCGCGAGATGACACAACGCCAGACGGCTCCGGATTCAGTAAACAACATGACCGAGCCGTTGACAAAGCTGGCCGATGACCTCACCCAAGTGAAACAGCAACTCCAGCCGGCGCTTGACCAAGCCCGCGCGGAAATCGACAAGCGCGCACCGGCATTGAGTGATCGCTTGGCCGGCCTAGCCAACACTGCCGCCAAGCTCAAGGCCGACACGACCGCCCAAGCCCAGCAGGCCGCCAAACCGGAAAACGCCAACCAGGTCCGGCCCGCAACACAAAACCTCGCCGCCACCCAGCAACTCTTGGACAAACGTGTCGACGACGTGAAGGACACCTTGCGCCGCGACGCGAACACCCAGAACCTCGGCACGGATGACGGCCGCGCCAAGGCGCGCGATGCCGACAATGCGATTGCATTATTACGTCAACCGACACCGACCGCCAACAACCTGCTCCAGCAGGCCGCCACCACCGACCAGCCCGAGCAGCAACAAACCGATTTGAAGGCCGCCGCGGCGCAACAAGCCAAACTGGCTGATGACCTGAAGTTACTGGCCGAGCACTACAAGAACAGCGACGCCGGTCAGCCCGAGGCGACGCGGGCCTTGTTGCGGGAAGCAGAGAAGGAATTGGGTTTGAAACCAACACTCGACGCCGAGTACGCCAAAGCCCAGGCGCTCGAAAAACTGGCCGGCCTGACACCGCAAGCGCAATTGGCGGAACTGGAACGCGCGTTGCCCAATAACAAGCCGATGCGCCGCGAGTTGAGCGATATCGCCAAAGATACGTTGCAATCCGCCGCCGCGGACTTGCAGAAAGCGGCGGACAAGGAACGCCAAATGGCCCAGCAACCTGCGATTGAACAGGCCAAACACATTGCGGAACAAGCCCAGCAACTCGCCCGGCAAGACGTACCGGCGGTTGCCAAACAGACTGGTGAGCTTGCCAAACCGGAACTCGCAGATGCCGGGCAAAAGCTGGCCAGTGTCGCGCAGAACATCCCCCAAGATGCCGCAAAGCCGCCGGCAGAACTGGCCCAGGCATTTCAAAACCAGGTGGCGCCATTACTCCAAGCTGCGGCCGACCTGGACCAGGCTGCCACCAAACTGGAACAAGCCGCGCATGAGAAAACCAACAGCAACCCGGCGGCGGCCAAGCAAGCTCACGCCGCCGCCCAACACGCGAAGCAAGCCAGCGAACACGCCAACCAACTCGCCCAACAAGCCAGTCAGTTGGCCACGGCAACGAACCCGGCCACACCGCGCGAGCAAGCGGCGCGCATTGCCGAAGCGACAAAACAATTGGCACAGCAAGACCTACCGGCCGCTGCCAAGCAAGCTGGCGAAGCCGCCAAACCGGAACTGGCCGCGGCCGGCGCAAAGTTGGCAAACGTTGCTCAGCATTTGCAGCAAGAGGCGGCCAAACCAGCAGACCAACTTGCCCAAGCTCTCCAGAATCAAGTCGCCCCACTCCAGCAAGCTGCGGCCGACCTCAACAATACTGCCGCCAAGCTCACCCAGAAAACCGACACGGCCACTCAACAACAAGTTCAACAAGCCAGCGAACACGCCAACCAACTCGCCCAACAAGCCGGTCAGTTTGCCACGGCCTTGAACGGAGTCAAACCGCCACCGCCGGCCGAGCAAGCCAGGCAAATCGCGACAACTGCGCAACAACTCGCCCGGCAGGACCTCCCGGCCCTGGCCCAACAGGCCGATCCGACGGCCAAACCGGACCTCACCGCGGCCGGCCAAAGACTGGAGACCGTGGCCCAAAAGATCCCCCAGGATTTCGCACCCGGATCGGAACTGCTCGCGCAACAAGTACAAAATCAGGTTGCGCCGTTGCAGCAGGCCGCGACCGACCTGAACAACGCCGCCGCCAAAATCAGCCAAACTGCCCAAACCGCACAACAACAGGCTGGCGCCGCTGCCCTGGCATTGCAACAAGCAAAGGCAAACAACGCTGACGAATCCGCCGTGCAACAGGCCGCCGTCGCACAGCAGCAGGCGCAGGCTGCTGCCCAACAAGCGCAGACCGCGCAACAACACGCCCAGGAAGCGAGTCAGCAAGCCGGACAACTCGCGCAACAGGCCGGCCAGTTGGCCAACGCATTGAACCAAGCCCAGGCCCAAATCCAAGCCGTCGCGCAACAACCGGTCATCACCGAAACCGTGCACGCTGCCGGCGCCGATGTCGCGCGAGCCGGTCGTCACGAAGGTCGGCTTGGCCAAAAAGAAGCCGGCCGGGAATTGCAGCATCTCGGCCAACAAATCGAGCACCAGACCGGCGCGCAAGTCACCCAAGCCGCCGCGGCCATGACCAAGGCAGATTCGCCGGCCCAGGTCCAAGCCGCTGCCCGGACCGCGCACGATGCCATTCAATCACCGGTAAACGATCTCAACAATTCGCTCCAGCAAATGGCACCGTCACCCGGTAATCCGGCGCCACCGCAAGAGACCCCCAGTCAGCTCGCCGCTGCACCCGAAGCAGCCGCGAAATGGATGGCCCGCGCGTTGGACAGTCTCGATACCGCCTTGAACCCGCCCGCCGGTCAAGCGGCAGCGCCGGCGAACCAACCACTAGCAACCCAAGCAGCCCAAGCCGCAGCCCAAGCGCAAGCCGGTTCCATGATTACCGCGCGCAATCAAGGCATGGCACCGGGTGAACAACCGGTCACACCGGGAACCAGTGCGGGTGGCGGCCTAGGCAGCCGCGATCCCGGCAACGAAACAACGCCACTTCCAGATGCCAATCCGACCGGTGGCAAATGGGGCAAATTGCCTCCGAAGTTGGCACGCGATTTGATCAACTCGCAACGCGAAGGCGTCAGCGGTCAGTACCGTGAGATGGTGGAGATGTATTTCCGGGCAATCGCCGACAAAGCGCGAGAGAAACAGCCATGAAATGGTTTTGCATAATTTGTTTGTTGCTGAGCGGACTGCGACCGGCGTTGTGCGCGGATGAACAAGCCTCGCGTCCCGCGGCCGTTGTCGATAAGGCTGTCGCGCGGGGAATCGATTATCTGATTTCGCAGCAGCAAACTAATGGTGCAATTGTCACCGCTCCGCCACCGAACCAGCCCAATGCCAATGCGCTGACCGGCTTGTCGATTATGGCCCTGACGGCGGTCGGTCATCGCCCAACTGATGACTCGCCGGCCGGTCACGCACTATGCAAGGCATTGGATTTCATCCTCGACCCAAAAAGACAGGACACCGTCAGGACCCCCGGTTACTTCGGCGGCGACGACAACTCACGCATGTATGGCCATGGCATCGTGACGCTGATGTTGGCCGAGATGGTGGGCATGGGCGTCGATGCGCGTCAGGATGAAGTGATCCGTGATCGTTGCCAGAAAGCTGTCGACCTAATCGTGCGCGCGCAAAAAATGAAAAAGGCTGACACCTACAAAGGCGGCTGGCGTTACGGCCCGACAGATGTTGATGCCGACCTCTCCGTGACGGTCTGGCAGGTCATGGCATTGCGGGCCGCCAAGAATGCCGGCCTCGCCGTCCCGAAGACCACCATCGACGACGCCATCGCCTATATCAAACGCAGCTACACATCCCGACGCGATCCTACGGGAAACATCCTCGATCTCAAGAGCGGTTTCGCCTATCAACCGGGCGCTTGGCCGACGTATTCAACCGCGTCCGAAGGGTTGCTGGCGCTCCAAGTTTGCGGCGAATACGACGCACCGGAGTTGAAGGGCACGGTGGAATGGCTGCGCCTGAACAAGCTGAAAAACTCCAGCGTCGGCTATTTCTACTATGGCACCTATTATTTCGCGCAAGGCATGTACCAACGCGGCGGCGTGATCGCCGACGAAGCCCGGCAAGTCGTTGAAAACCTGTTGCTCGCCGAACAAAAAGAAAATGGCCGGTGGCAAGGCCAAGGCGTGGAAGCCGTGCCGGTCTACAGCACCGCGATGGCGGTACTGAGTTTATCGGTCCGGCACCACTTCATGCCGATTTACCAACGGTAAGGTTCAAATGCAACTAGACCCACAATTGCCGGTCGAGTGACCGGTATTGGATGGCTTCGGAAATATGTTGCGCTTGAATTGCCGGCGCATTGTCGAGGTCGGCAATCGTGCGGCTGACTTTTAAAATGCGATCATAGGCGCGGGCGCTCAAGTTCAGTTCCGTCATCGCCATCTTGAGCAGCTCCTGACAATCCGTGTCGAGCCGGCAATGCTGCTTCATTTCCTTTGGCGCCAGCCGAGCATTGGCGTGACCCAGCCGGTCGCGTTGCACTGTGCGTGCGGCCGCGACACGGAGCCGGACACGTTCCGAAGTTTCGCCGGTCGCTTCGCCGGCCATTTCCTTGTATTTCACCGCCGGCACCTCGATATGAATATCAATACGATCCAACAATGGGCCGCTGATCCGGTTCCTGTATTTTGTGATCATGTTTGGTGAACACCGGCACTCGCGCTTCGAATCGCCATAGAAACCGCACGGACACGGATTCATTGCCGCAACCAACATGAAGTTCGCTGGGAAAGTCATCGTGCCGGTCGCCCGCGAAATCACAACGCGACCTTCTTCGAGCGGTTCGCGCAATGCTTCGAGAACATTGCGCTGAAACTCGGGAAGCTCATCAAGGAATAAAATGCCGTGATTAGCCAAGCTGATTTCGCCTGGAGCCAGTGTCGAACTGCCGCCACCGAGCAAACCGGCATTGCTCGTCGTGTGATGTGGTGAGCGGAAAGGCCGGGTCGCCACCAGCGCCTGCCCTTTCGGTAACAGCCCGCAAATACTGTGAATTTTCGTTGTCTCCAGCGCTTCGTCCAGCGTGAACTCCGGCAAGATCGTCGGCATGCGTTTTGCAAGCAACGTCTTGCCGCTGCCGGGCGGACCAATCATCAGTATGTTGTGCCCACCGGCCGCGGCAACTTCGAGTGCGCGCTTCACACTCTCCTGACCTTTCACGTCCACGAAATCCACATCATAGTGCCGGTGCTGCTTGAAAATTTCGGAGGGATCTTCCCGGACCGGCGTCAGCTCCCGCTTGCCGGCAACAAACTCCGCAACCTCGCGCAACGTCCGGGCCGGATAAACTTCGATGCCTTGCACCACGGCAGCCTCCGCAACATTGTCCGCCGGCACAATCACGCCGCGCTTGCCTTGTTGCCGGGCGCAAATTGCAATCGGCAACACACCGGTGACGCTGCGCACCGCGCCGCTGAGTGCAAGTTCGCCGACGATCACGAAATCATTGAGTTGCTGTGCGACAATCTGGTCGCTGACGGCCAGGATGCCGACGGCCATTGGCAAGTCGAAGCTTGGTCCTTCTTTTTTAACATCGGCCGGTGCGAGATTGATGGTTGTGCGGCCCATGACATATTTGAAGCCGCTGTTTTCAATGGCGGTTTTAACCCGGTCGCGCGATTCCTTCACCGCCGCATCCGGCAGCCCAACGATGATTACCGCAGGCTGTCCCCACCCGGCATTGACTTCCACTTCGACCGGGTACGCATCAATACCGAGCACGGCAGCGGAATGGACTTTGGCGAGCATGGTGCGATTAATACACAAACGGCTCAGACAAGTCGAATGCGTTTTGAATGAGGCGAATGTCGGCGGGTTTGCGAGCGCCGTTTTGGAGGATGACTTCGACAATGTCGAACCGGAAGCGGATGCGGGGATGGTCGAGCAACCGGAGATAGTCTAGCGCGACGCGGCTCATGTGCCTCTGCTTTTCTTGCGTGACCGCTTCGCTTGGCATGCCATAGTCGTCGCTCTTGCGGGTTTTTACTTCGACAAAGACGAGCCATTCACCGTGCCGGCAAACAATGTCAATTTCACCGGCATGCGTTTTGAACCGGCGGACCAAGACGCGATAGCCGTGCCGGCGAAGGTGCTTGGCGGCAGACTTCTCACCCCGCTCGCCGAGCGCCATTTTCGCAGTTGGGTTGACAGCCAATTTGCGCAGCCAGTTCCAAGCCATACCGGCATTTTAACCGGAAGCCTGCCGTTCAACAAGCCCAACACGTCATTACCCACAGAATACGACGCTTGCAAAAATTCAGGATTTAAGGAAGTTTATTGTAACAATCAGGAGGTTTGTATGCAACGCATCCAAGAATGGTTAGTCCGCTCGGCAATTGTAGCCATAATCTTCACGGCTCAAGGCTGTGCTTTATTTTTAATCGGGGCCGGCGCCGGCACTGCCGTGGGAGTGGTCTCCTACACCGGTAATGAATTGTGCGTCATGCAGGATGCGACTTTGAATCGCACTTGGGATGCCGCCACCGCCGCCATGCGTGAAATGGAGTTCATCGTCATCCCGGCGGAAACCCATAAAGACAGTTTAGGCGGAATCGTGAAAGGTCAAAACGCCAAGAACCAACGTGTTCAAATCCAGCTTTTGCGACAGACAGAGCAAGTAACGGAAATCCGGATTCGCGTTGGCGAATTCGATACCGCCGCCAACAAAGCCGCCGCCCAGCTTTTGTACGACAAGCTGAAAGCCCACCTTTAAGAGAGCAACGACAAGCATCATTATTGGCGTCGAACTTGAAATAGTGGCAGACCAAGTTTCCAGCGAATGGCTGCCAGACGCAACACGAGCGTCGTCGTCGCGCCACTGATTGCAGCCGGCGTTTCAGCCGCAAACCAACGTAACACCAGCACATACACTACCGCCCCGCACAACGCCGCCGTGGCGTACAAGTAAATGGCCGGTCGGAACACCAGCGGAATCGTCCCCGTCAACACATCGCGGAAAATTCCACCGGCCACCCCGGTGATTACGCCAAGCATTACGCCGACCGGCGCCGTCACACCATACGCCAACCCTTTTTGTACACCGACAAGTGTAAATAATGCCAAGCCGAACGCATCCGCAACAAGCAAGACGGTACGCGGCAAGGGCCGATAACGCACGACGAGAAACGTTCCCAACCCGGTCAAGACCGCCGTGAGTAGATACCGTGCGTCACGCATCCAAACGACCGGCAAGTCGCCCAGTAACAAATCGCGAACTGTGCCACCGCCAAACGCCGTTACGACCGCCAACACGAGCACGCCAAACAAATCAACTTGTTTTCCCTCAGCAGCCAATACGCCGGTAATTGCGCAGACGCCAACTGCCGTCAATTCCAGTGTCAGCGGAATATTCATGCCGGGTAGGGTAACAATTTTTAGGACTGGTCAGCAATCGCCTTTTTGTCAGGCAATCCGGGACCGGAATAGTTGTTCGACTCGGCGAAGTTCTGCCGACTCGGCTGGAGTGATTTTCGCTTCTGTGTCGGCAGTGATGATCTCGCGCGCCCGCTGACTCGCCACAATGTCTAGGGTTTCCGACGATGCCTCACGAACCTTGCGGTTGAGGAGGCTCGGAGTGAAGAGCTGCTCCCGGAAATTAAGCAGCGTGTGATCGGTTTCCAAAAAGCTGCCAGAAATCCCGACCTCGCGAATCAGATCGTATGCAAGCGTCTCTTCGTTCACGGCGCAACCACGCTGATACCGGCGAGCGTAGTTAATCATCTCGTTGTCTACGACCAGTTGCCCGAGTGACATCGTCAGTTCAGATTCCAATTGGCCCATTCCCCAAATCAAACTGACGCCGCTGTTCGAATGGGTGTGGAATCCGAACATCTTTTCCATGCCGGCCTGTTGGTCCGTGAAACAGGATTCAGTCGAAACCCACGAGCTGGATGGGATATTGTAAAATCGTCCCATCGCTGCTGAAATGCCTGCGAAAAGGGCGTTTTCTGGGCCGCCGGTCACCGCGGTGGCGGTTTTCATGTCAAACACGTGCGCCAAGCCCAAGTTGTAAATCACCGGCCGGCCCGGTTCGAGTAACTGGTTCACGACGATACCGGCCAGAATCTCCGCGTTCCCGACGGCGGCGGCGCCGGCAATGGTGACCGGTCCGCTCACGCCCGCCATTGGCTCGCCATTGATGGTTGCCGGTATGCCATGCCCCGCGCTCCGCCGGAAAATTTCAAGCGACAGGTTCGTCCAGCGCAACGGCCCGTGCGCCGTGAAACCGACGCTAAACCAGTTACCGGGAAACACCGGCTTCATTGCCACGAGCGCGTCCATACCGGCGGGCGTGAAGCAGAGAACGCGAATGTGTTTCCGGCAATTTTCGGCGATCACTCGCAGTCCGCCGAAGTCGCGATGGCGCGGTGGCAGATCATTGAGCGCCATTCCTAGCACGCCCTGAACGTTTTCCAAATGATCGCAAAGCCGCGCGACCTGCGCCAAGTCCTCAGACGTTGCCTTCCGCCGTTCGGTGCCGGTCCACATGTACATGCCGGGATTTGTCCAAAATGACGAAGGCGCATTCGGCGTCAGTGTTTTACTGGAACCATTACGAGCATCCAGTTTGATCGCGCCGGGAACAAGTGCCAGATATTCCCGCACCATTTCGCGCGGAATGCGCACATCTTGCGAACCAGCTCCCGGTTGCGCGCCGGCATTGATCATCCTCTTGACGATTTCATCATGCTCCAGACGCACCCCGATCTCTTCCAAGATGCGCAGGCTCGCTTCATTCAGCAGGTTTTGTTCGTCAGGTGTCATTTAGGTAGCCCTTTAAAATCATACTTTGGTTCCCAGCCAAGTCGCCGACGGGTATGTGTGATGTCACACCGGTCCGCTGATTCCGGCGTGCCTTCGATATAAAAAACTTCGTAGCCGATGTCGTCGCGTTCCAGTGCCAACCGCGTCGCTTCACCGATGTCACGCCGGTCAGTGTAGCCGACGCAGTACTGCGACCGGTGCTGGCCATACTTGTCGATCATGGTGTCAGCATCCATTACCCAACCAACTCGCAACACGGAAACGGAAAGTTGGTGGAGCCGCTGATATTGTTCGGCGATCACTTCCTGACAGGCTTTGGTGAGCGAGTACAGGTCGTTGCCCTTCGGAAACATGTCACGCTTCCAAAACCCGGTATGGCCAGCGAGAACACCAGTGCTGGAGATCACGCAGAACTTCCGGATGCCCTGCTCGACGCCGGCAAAAAATAAATTCGCCGTGCCTTTCACATTGACGTCGAACGCAACCGGCGGCGTGTCATACGCACCCACCTGCCGGGATGCCATGTGCGCGACGACAATCGCGTCCATGCCCGTCACCGCTTGGCGCGCAACGTCAAGATCAGCGATGTCGCCGACAAAAAGTTCATGTGGAGTGGCGAACGATTTCAAATCCATCAACCGCAACGAATGCCGGCCTGCAAACGGCAGCACCAAGCCTTGACCAAGATATCCACCGGCACCGGTGATCAGGATTTTCATGTCAGCTCGTCACAAGCTGATCGAGCGCAAATTCGATCTGCACCGGCGCGCCGGCTTGCCGGACAGGCGCAAAGGAGCGGCGATGAATTGGACTGGGACCGTGTTGCGCGAGAGCGGCAAGATGTTCGGGCGTGCCGTAGCCTTTGTGCTGGGCGAAATTGTATTGAGGGTATTGCGCGTGGAGCTGCAACATCAGCCGGTCCCGCGTAACTTTGGCAATAACGCTGGCGGCGGCGATGGAATAACTTTTGGTGTCGCCTTTGACGATGGCTTTCTGCCGGAGACGAATTGCCGGCACGTGAAGACCGTCCACAAGCACGTAATCGGGTTTGACCGGCAAGGCGTCGAGCGCGAGCACCATTGCGCGCCACGTCGCGCGGAGGATATTGTAGCTGTCGATGATTGCTACGTCGGAAAGGCCGGTCGCCCAGCGGATTTCCGGGGCGGTGGTCAACTCAGCGTAAAGTGTCTCGCGTTCGCGCTCGGTGAGTTGTTTCGAATCGTTGAGAACTTTGTGCCGGTATTCGTGCGGCAGGATCACCGCAGCTGCAACGACCGGCCCGGCGAGCGGACCGCGGCCGGCCTCATCCACGCCGGCAATGATTGTCGCTCCGTCCGCGTAGGCCAGCTTCTCATGCCGGAGCGAAGGCATCGCTCAAACCGGTTATGCCTCTTCGACCTTGGTGGCAGTCTTGCCGATGCGATCGCGGAGGTAATAGAGCTTGGCGCTATGAACCTTCCCGGCGCGCTCGACTTCGATCTTCTGGATAAATGGCGAGTTTGTGGGAAACACACGCTCGACACCTTCGCCGTAGCTGATGCGCCGAACGGTGAACGTCTGCTGCACGCCGCGGTTCTGCTTGTTGATGACCAAGCCGGCGAATATCTGAATGCGTTCGCGGTCGCCTTCTTTAATCCGTGTATGCACCTTCACGGCATCGCCCACTTTGAATGGGACTAAATCGGTGCGGATCTGTTCTTGCTGAATTTTTTCCAATACGTTCATGTTTATTTTCCTTCTAATAAATCTGGCCGGCGTTGCCGTGTTCGTTGCCGCGCTTCGTTGATCCGCCACTTTTCCACTTCGCCGTGGTTGCCGGACAATAACACATCTGGCACGCGCATCCCACGAAACTCCGGCGGTCGCGTGTACTGCGGACCTTCAAGCATACCGGTGGCGAATGAATCGTCCGCTGCACTTTGCTCATGGCCAATGGCACCCGGTAACAAGCGTGTGACCGCATCCACCACCACTGCTGCAGCGAGCGCACCGTTGGTCAGCACATAATCGCCGATGCTGACCTCCTCGTCCACGAGTGCTTCACGAACACGCTCGTCCACGCCTTCGTAATGACCGCAAATAATAATCAAATGTGGTTTGCCGGCGAATTTGCCGGCGCACGCTTGCGTGAACGGCTTGCCTTGCGGCGTCATCAGGACGACGCAACTTTCGGGCCGCTGCAATTTTTCCACTGCTTCAAAGATCGGTTCCGGCTTCATCAACATCCCCGGTCCGCCGCCGTACGGCCGGTCGTCCACCACCCGGTGCTTATCATGCGTGAAGTCGCGCAAGTTATGCACGCGAATCTTCACCAACCCGCTCTCGCGGGCGCGCTTGAGGATGCTTTCATCCAGCGGCCCGGTAAAAATCCCGGGGAACAACGTCAGGATGTCGAATTCCATCCTAAATCGCCCGCCCGCCTACAGGCTGTCAGGCGCGTCGACGGTCGGTGGCCGTTGTCGGCCGCCTTCCGGCTCGATGATTTCCAACATCGCCCGCTTGCCGTTTTTCGCGGCGGCACTGGTCAATAACGTGCGGATTGCCGTAATCGTGCGCCCGCTCTTGCCAATGACCTTGCCGATGTCGCTCGGGTTCAGTCGGACCTCGAACACCACAACTCGCTCCCCGTCCACTTCCCGGATGTCCACCTGCTCGGGAAAATCAACCAAGGCCTTCACAACGTATTCGATAAACACTTTCATATTCATCCACTCCTGCCGGCAACATGCTCCCGAACGACGTTGCTGGCAAGTCCGACTAGTGTCAAGCCGCAGCGACTGCCGGCGCGACTTTTTCCGCCCGCTTCAAAATACTGCGGACGGTGTCGCTAGGCTGTGCGCCTTTGGATATCCAATGTTTCGCGCGCTCCACGTCCACCGTGAAATTGTTTGTCGCCTTCTTGGGGTCGTACGTTCCGATGTTCTCGATGAACCGGCCATCGCGCGGGCTATGCCCATCCGCGACCACGATCCGGTACACCGGCACATTTTTTGTTCCGACTCTGCGTAATCTAATTCTTACTGGCACTTCTGTGTCTCCTTCTACATTCGCAACTTGGGCATCATGCCCGTGCGGCCCATTTTCTTTTGCAATTTGCCCATGTCCTTCATCATTCGCTTCATCATGTTGAATTGCTTCAACAAATCGTTTACCTCAGCCACACTGGTTCCACTGCCCTTCGCGATCCGCGTCCGCCGGCTGGCATTCAACAACTCCGGCTGCCGGCGCTCCGTGCGCGTCATGGACTGCACAATCGCCTCCACGCGCTTCATTTGGGAGTCGCCAAGGCTGAGACCTTTCATATTACTCATTCCGGGCAACATGCCAAGCAGATTCTCCAACGGGCCGAGTTTTTTTAGTTGTTGGAGTTGCGCCAGAAAATCCTCCAGGTTCAAAGTTTGATCGGCAATTTTCTGCTGCATTTTCTCCGCTTCAGTCGCGTCAAATGCCTCCTGCGCCTTCTCCACCAACCCAACCACGTCGCCCATGCCTAGGATTCGTCCGGCCATCCGCTCGGAATAAAATGCCTCCAACTCGTCAAGCTTCTCACCGACGCCGGCAAACTTGATCGGCTTGCCGGTCACAGCCCGCATCGAAAGCGCCGCGCCGCCACGCGCGTCGCCGTCGAGTTTCGTCAACACGATGCCGGTTAAGCCGAGCGCCTTATCGAAATGCTCCGCGATATTCACGGCTTCCTGTCCAGTCGCCGCATCCGCCACCAATAAAATTTCCTGTGGCTTCACCAAATCCCGGAGCCGCACCAACTCCTGCACCAACTCTTCATCAATATGCAGCCGGCCCGCCGTGTCGAAAATCACCAAATCCCGGCCTTGCGTCTGGGCCGCTGCCAAAGCTTGCCGGCCGATTTTAATTATATCTGTCTCGCCGCGCAGTGCGAATACCGGCACCTGAACTTGCCGGCCCAGTGTCTCTAACTGATCAATCGCCGCCGGCCGGTAAACGTCGCATGCCACCAGCAGCGGTTTCCGGCCATTCTTCGCCAACAATTTCGCGAGCTTACCAGACGACGTCGTTTTGCCGGAGCCGTGCAACCCAACCATCATTACCGGCCCGTTGATCGGCGCGGTCGCGCCGGCGCCCATCAACGTCACGAGTTCGTCGTGCACGATTTTGATGATCTGCTGGCCGGGCGTGATACTCGTGAGCACATCTTGGCCCAGCACCCGCTGCTTGGTGCGCTCGATGAAATCCTTGGCGACCTTGTAATTGACATCAGCTTCCAGCAATGCCACGCGCACCTCGCGCAAGGCATCGGCGACGTTGCTCTCCGTCAACTTGCCGTAGCCGCGCAGGTTTTTGAAAACCGCTTGGAGTTTTTGTGAAAGGGAATCAAACATGACACCACTCGCGCGGCGGACTATCCGCGCCCGGCAAAGCCGGCGCAAGAAAATAAAGCTGCCGGCGACTAGCTGGCGCTGTCGTCGTCTTCGAGACGTTCCACCGACGCGCCGAGTTCGCGCAGCTTGGTGTCAATGTGTTCGTAGCCGCGGTCGAGATGGTAGATGCGTTTGATGTCGGTCTCGCCTTCCGCCGCCAGCCCGGCCAATATCAGCCCGGCGCTGGCGCGCAAATCGCTGGCCATGACCGGTGCGCCACTCAGGTGGTTGACCCCTTTGATGATGGCGGTGTTGCTTTCCAGTGCGACATCCGCGCCGAGCCGCGCCATCTCGCTAAGGTGCATGAACCGGTTTGGGTAAATTTTTTCCGTCACAATGCTGATGCCAGGCGTGATGCTCATCAAGGCGCACATCTGCGCCTGCATGTCGGTCGGGAACCCGGGATACGGCATGGTAGTGAGTTCAAGCGGCCGGTGGACGGCAGCGCCGGAGACGCGGATCGTGCCGTTGGAGCGCTGCACGGTCGCGCCGGCTTCTTCAAGCTTGTCGCGCACGGCGCCAAGATGCGAAGCGCACGCGCCTTGGATTTCAATGTCGCCACCAGTCAATGCCGCGGCAACCATGAAGGTGCCGGCTTCAATCCGGTCGGCAATCACGACGTGGTCGGCGCCATGCAATTCGCGGACGCCTTCAATCTCCAATGTCGGCGAACCGGCATTGCGGATTTTCGCGCCCATTTTGTTGAGGAAAATGGCCAGATCTTCGATTTCCGGCTCGCACGCGGCGCTTTCGATAATGGTGGTGCCTTTGGCTAGCACGGCCGCCATGAGGACATTGGCGGTGCCGAGCACGGTCGAGCCGAACCGGCCGCCCATGAACACGTCGGTGCCGATGAGTTCGTCGCAATGTGCGTGGACGTAGCCGCTCTCGACTTGGACGTTCGCGCCGAGCCGGGTCAGGCCTTTGATGTGCTGATCAATCGGCCGGTTGCCGATGACGCAGCCGCCGGGCATTGAGACTTTGCAATTGTGCAAACGCGCGAGCAACGGACCGAGCAGGCAGACAGAGGCGCGCATTTTGCGGACGAGATCGTACGGCGCGACGCCGACCGGCTTTTCAGCACGCAGTTCAATCACGCCGGCAGGACGGTCGTGTCGGACTTGGATGCCGAGCCATTTCAACAGGCTGCACATTGTGCGCACGTCGGCAAGATCGGGCACATTGCGAATGACACAGCGTTCCGGCGTGAGAATCGTGGCCGCCAGAATTGGCAGACACGCGTTTTTTGAACCACTGATACGGACGACGCCTTTAAGCGGCACGCCCCCGGTAATTACTAATTTTTCTAACGGCATAGCCACCTCCTTGGTGTGAGCCACTACGTCTGGGTCACAGCAACAATTACGCGCTCATGACCCTGCAAATCTTTTTCCACTTGCGCCACCGTGTACCCGGCGAGCGCAAACAACTCCGCCACTGCCGCTCGCTGCCCGGCGCCAATTTCCAACGCCACAAATCCGGCCGGTGAAAGAAAACGCTTGGCATCGACCACCAAGCGGCGAATTACTTCGAGCCCGTCCGCGCCCGCAAACAACGCTTGCGCCGGCTCGAAATCTTTCACCTCCTTGGGCAGCTGCGTCAATTCCCCACTGGCGATATACGGCGGATTGGAAACGATCGCGTCCGCCGTGAAGCTGTCAGGCAAAGTCGATAACAAATCACCTAGCAAAAAGCGAGTGGAATTTTTGGAATCATACCGAGCCGCGTTCACGCGCGCCACGGCCAACGCATCGGGACTGATGTCGGTCGCTGTGATCTCCGACGCCGGCAACCGTTGTGCCAGCGCCAGCGCAATGCAGCCGCTCCCGGTTCCCACATCCACCACGGTGGCCGGCTGCCGGGCGGCGACAATTTCCACCAGCAACTCGGTTTCAGGCCGCGGAATCAGCACCCGGCGATCGACTGCCAGCTTAAGCCCGCAGAACTCAGTTTCACCGGTAACATATTGCAATGGCTCGCCGGCCACGCGCCGCTTGACCAAGCCGCGTAAAATTTCCAGCGTCGCCTCGTCCAATTCGCGTTCGAATTCGAGGTAGAGCTGCAGCCGTTTCTTTTTCAACACATGCGCCAGCAGCAGTTCGATGGTTAGCCTGGGCGACGCGATGCCGGCCTTTTCCAAGTACGGCGTGGTCTTGTTGATGAGTTCCAAGATGCGCACGAGCGCAGATTACACTAAGCCGGCAAACCGGCAACTCTCATCTTGACGCTGGCACCAGTTGTCGGTAAAAGAAGAACGGAATATAGATCTGATGTTTGGCAAATTTCTAAATTATTTTTCCACCGATATCGGGATCGATTTGGGAACCGCGAACACGCTCGTCTTTGTGCGGGATCGCGGCATTGTTTTGCGGGAGCCAAGCGTGGTGGCCATTCAAACCGGCACCAGTCATGTCTTGGCCGTTGGAGAAGAGGCGAAACGGATGTTGGGCCGCACACCAGGCAACATCACTGCCATTCGCCCCATGAAAGACGGTGTCATCGCAGACTTCGAGATTACGGAGGCGATGCTGCGCTACTTCATCACCAAGGTGCACAACCGCCGCCACGGCATTAAACCGCGCGTCATCGTGGCGGTGCCCAGCGGAATTACCGAGGTGGAAAAGCGCGCCGTTAAAGATAGCGCCACCCATGCGGGTGCGCGGGATGTTTACTTGATTGAGGAACCGATGGCGGCGGCCATCGGCGTTGGGCTGCCGGTGCAAGAGCCGGCAGGCAACATGATCGTAGATATTGGTGGCGGCACAACCGAGGTGGCAATTATCAGCCTGGCTGGAATCGTGCTTTGCCGGAGTGTGCGTGTAGCAGGCGACGAACTGGATGAAGCAATCATCCAATTCATGAAGCGCGCCTACAACTTGGAGATCGGTCCGCGGATGGCGGAAGACATCAAGATCAAGATCGGTTCGGCATATCCTTTAGAACAAGAACTGACCATGGAAACCAGAGGTCGCGACCTCGTGGCCGGCCTGCCGAAAGCCTTGACCGTTACCTCAGAGGAAATTCGCGAAGCATTGCAGGAACCGATTAAGACAATTGTCGAAAGCATTCGCATGACCTTGGAGCGGTGTCCGCCCGAACTATCGAATGACTTGGTGGATCGTGGCATCATGATGGCGGGCGGCGGCTCGCTTATCCGCGGTCTCAGCAATCTGATTTCTGAAGAAACCGGCTTACCGGTGCATGTTGCCGACGATCCGCTCAGTGCGGTCGCCAACGGCACTGGTGTCGTCCTTCAGGAGCTTGGTTTTCTTGAGAAGCTCGCCCGGAACTCCGCCTAGCTCGCCCGCCAACACGCATCGTAATTGTGGTTTTAATTGAAGCGTAGAAACTGGATTGTTTTGGGGCTGCTAGTGGCCGGTTGGATTGTATTTATCGGCCAGCCCACGGCTGTCGCGACGAAGCTGCGCATGGTTTCATCCCAACTCAGCACGCCGTTCGTGAAACTTGGCGACTACATCCCAATCATCAAATCGCGCCGGGACCTCGACAACCAAAACCGGGAACTCCGCGCCGCCAACGACCTCCTCCGCCAACAGCTCCGCGCCTTCGACGCCACCGTTGCCGAAAATCTCCGCCTGAACAAAACCTTCGCCTTCAAAGAGCGCCTCCCTTACCGGACGCTCGGCGCGCGCGTTATCGGTCGCGACGCTTCGAATTGGTACAAGAGCCTCCAGATTGATCGCGGCGCCGCCGACGGGCTGCGACCCGACCTCGCCGTCCTCAACGCCGACGGTTTGATTGGAAAAATCACCGCCGTCACCCGTGCCGAAGCCCGTGTTCTCCTGCTGACTGATCCTAGCTGCAAAGCCAGCGCGTTGGTGCAAAGCTCCCGCGAACCCGGTGTCGTCGCCGGCATGGAAATGACTTACGTGGATCGCCGCGCGAAGATCAATCCCGGCGAAGCGGTCATTACCTCCGGTTTCGGCGGTGTATTTCCGAAAGGCATTTTTATCGGCACGATCATTAAAGGCCGGCTCGACCCGCAGACCGGCTTATATCAAACGCTCGAACTCAAGCCCGCCGTGAATTACCGGCGTTTGGAAGAAGTTGTGGTGATCCTCGAATGAACATGCTGCTCGTGCTCATCCTCACGCTCGTGCTGGCCGGCATCCAAGCGCGGCTGCCGGCCATTGCCGGGCTGCGCCTCGAATTCTTGCCGGCGCTAGTTGCCTACAGTGCGCTCACCTTCAAACAAGGTCGCGCCATCCTGTGCGCGTTCGCGGCCGGTTGCCTGCAAGACGCGCTTTCGGCCGGGCCATTTGGCGTCACGGCGTTGGCCTACGCAATTGCCGCGTGGGTGATCGCCGGGCTCGGCACCGTGCTCGACCGTAACCTGCCATTTGTTCCCGTGCTCGCCGGCAGCATCGCCGCAATCGCCGGCGCCATCGGCGCGTTTTGCATCATCGGTGTGACCGGTGCGGCACTCTTGAAACTGGCCGGCGTCGCGCTGATTGCCGGCCTCATCACCATCCCGGTCTTTTTCGTGGCGGACACATGATCATCAGCGCACCATACCGGGACAACAACCCCCGACTCATTATCGTTCGAGCCGGCATCGCGCTCGGCTTACTCTT
>Ga0118677_10006144_pt1 | contig 20527 bp, 19 predicted proteins | sample AliMusrvi5mmetaG_FD_86154 | JGI IMG/M metagenome (GOLD analysis project Ga0118677, IMG submission 86154)
GCGTGGTTGATTCCCTCGGCCAGCCGCTCGACGGCAAGGGGCCGGTCAAAAGCGACGTCCTCTATCCCGTCGAGAAAATCGCCCCCGGCATCATCAAGCGCAAAGGGGTCAACCAGCCCGTGCAGACCGGCATCATCGGCATCGACGCCATGATCCCGATCGGACGCGGCCAGCGCGAACTGATCATCGGCGACCGCGCCACCGGCAAGACGGCCATCGCCATCGACACCATCATCAACCAGGCCCGCAACAACAAAGCCAACGCGGGCAAAGCGGGCTTCCGGCCCATCTATAGCATCTACGTCGCCGTCGGCCAAAAGAACTCCAACATCGCCCGCACCGTCGGCGTGCTCCAGGAGACCGGCGCGATGGAATACACCATCATCATCGACGCCTCCGCGTCCGACTCCGCCACCAACCAATACCTCGCCCCGTTCAGCGGCGCGGCGATGGGCGAGTGGTTCATGGACAACGGCATGGACGCGCTCATCATCTTCGACGACCTCTCCAAGCACGCCGTCGCCTACCGGCAAGTCTCTCTGTTGCTCAAGCGTCCCTCGGGCCGCGAAGCCTACCCCGGGGACGTCTTCTACCTCCACAGCCGCCTGCTGGAGCGTTCCGCGCGCGTCAACGAGAAGAACGGCAACGGCTCGCTCACCGCGCTGCCCATCATCGAGACCCAGGCGGGCGACGTCTCCGCCTACATCCCGACCAACGTCATCTCCATCACCGACGGCCAGATTTACCTCGAAACCGACCTCTTCTACCAAGGCGTGCGCCCGGCCATTTCCGTGGGCCTCTCGGTGAGCCGCGTGGGCAGCGCCGCCCAGATCAAGGCCATCAAGACTGTGGCGGGCAAGATCAAGGGCGACCTGGCCCAGTTCCGCGAGCTTGCCGCGTTCGCCCAGTTCGGCAGCGATCTGGACGCAGGGACCAAGGCGAAACTCGACCGCGGTGCGCGCATCGTGGAGCTTTTCAAGCAGCGCCAATACAACCCCATCGCCATCGAAGAGCAGGTCGCCGTGTTGTGGGCGATCCAAAACGGCCACATGGACGACGTGCCCGTGGACCGCATCAAGGAACTCCAGGTCAAGCTCCAGGAATTCCTCACCACCCGCAAGCGCAAGCTGCTGGACACGATCCGCGAAACCGGAGCCATCAGCAAGGAACTCAACGACGAACTGGCCGCCACGCTCGTCGAATTCAAGTCCACCTGGCGCTAGGAGTTATCCGCAGATTTTTTTATGACTCACGCAAAGCCGCAAAGCCGCAAAGGAGGAGAAGGGACACAGTGCCTTTCTTCGTGCCTTCGTGCCTTCGTGCCTTCGTGTGAGATATTTCTGCGCGCCGTCCCACCCCGGCGCGTGGAGTCTCGATTCCCTCGTTCCCAAGTCGCACTTGGGAACGCACCTATCCGCGAAGTTTTACTTCGCAAGCACCAACAGAAACAACGTCTCATCTTGCAATGGATTTGCCATTGCAGAGAATTGGTTTCCAAATCCTTTGCGCCTTTGCGTGAGCAACTTTCAACCCTGAATTTTTTAACAAATGGCCGCTAACACACGCGATATTCGCCGCCGGATCAAGTCGATCAAAAACACGGCGCAGATCACCAAGGCGATGCAGATGGTCGCCTCCGCCAAGATGCGCAAGGCGCAAGGCGCGGCGCTGGCCGGGCGTCCCTATGCGGAGTTGATCAACCGCGTCCTCGTCTCCGTCCAGCAGCATGCCGATGTGACGCTGCATCCGCTGCTCGAAGTGCGCCCGGTGGAACGCGAGCTCGTCGTCGTCATCTCCACGAACAAAGGACTCTGCGGCGCGCTCAACACGAACCTCCTGCGCGAGGCCAACGCGTTCGATCCGGTCAAAACCGAATTCGTCGCCGCCGGTCGCAAGGCGCAGCAGCACCTCGCGCGCATGAAGCGCAATCTGATCGCCGATTTCCCGCTGCCCGACGCCCCGGCACTCCGCGACACCAAGAATATTTCCAAGTTCTGCATCGAAAAATTCCTCTCCGGCGATGTCGATAAGGTGACCGTTCTTTACACCGAGTTCATCAACACGCTCACCCAAAAGCCCCTTGCCCGCACGCTCCTGCCGATCAGCCCCTTTGATCTCCCCTCCGGGGCCGTCGTCAAGACCGACGCGGAGCAGAACCGGAGCGAATATCTCTACGAACCGAGCGCGGCGGAGGTTCTGAGCGCCATCCTGCCCCACTACCTCCATTTCGAGATTTACCAGATGGCGCTCGACGCCCGCGCCTCCGAACACAGCGCCCGCATGGTGGCCATGAAAAACGCCACCGACAACGCCCAGCACCTCATCAAAGACCTCACCCTGGAATACAACAAAGTGCGCCAGGCCAGCATCACCACCGAACTGCTCGAAATCGCCACCGCGCAAATGGCGCTCGGGTAATATCCTCTTCCTATCATGAACACAGGCACCATCGTCCAAGTCATCGGTCCCATCGTGGACGTCGATTTCTCCGCCACCGGCAATCTGCCGGCCATCTATCACGCGCTCGAAATCGAGTACGCCGTCAACGGCGGCAACCACAAAGTCGTCCTTGAGGTCCAGCAACACCTCGGTGAAGGCTGGGTGCGCGCCATCGCAATGTCCACCACCGAGGGGCTCAAGCGCGGCCTGCAAGTCACCGACACCGGCGCGCCCATCTCCGTCCCCGTGGGCGAAGGCGTGCTCGGGCGCGTCTTCAACGTCACTGGCGACGCCGTGGACGAACGCGGCCCAGTGACCTACACCAAGCGCTACCCCATTCACCGCAAAGCCCCGGCGCTGGTCGATCAGGAAACCAAGTCGAGCGTGCTGGAGACCGGCATCAAGGTCATCGACCTGATCTGCCCCTTCACCAAGGGCGGCAAAGTCGGCGCGTTCGGCGGCGCGGGCGTTGGCAAGACCGTCGTCATCATGGAGTTGATCAACAACATCGCCAAGGGCCACGGCGGCTACTCCGTATTCGCTGGCGTGGGCGAACGCACCCGCGAGGGCAACGATCTCTACACCGAAATGAGCGAGGCGGGCGTCATTAACCAGCAGGATTTGAGCAAATCCAAGGTCGCCCTCGTCTATGGCCAGATGAACGAGCCTCCCGGCGCGCGTCTGCGCGTCGCGCTCTCGGCCCTCTCCATGGCCGAGTATTTCCGCGACGAAAAGAACCAGGACGTGCTCCTTTTCATCGACAACATCTTCCGGTTCTCGCAGGCCGGTGCGGAAGTCTCCGCGCTCCTCGGGCGCACCCCCTCCGCCGTCGGCTACCAGCCCACCCTCGCGGCGGAAATGGGCGATCTCCAGGAACGCATCACCTCCACCAAGAGCGGCTCCGTCACCTCCTTCCAGGCCGTCTATGTGCCTGCGGACGACTTGACCGACCCTGCGCCCGCCAACACCTTCGCGCACCTGGATTCCACCATCGTGCTGGAGCGCGCCATCGCCGAGCTGGGCATCTACCCCGCCGTTGATCCCCTCGCCTCCACCTCCAAGGCGCTCGCGCCGGAAGTCGTGGGCGAGGAACACTACAACGTCGCCCGCGGCGTCCAGCGCGTGCTCCAGAAATACAAGGACCTGCAGGACATCATCGCCATCCTGGGCATGGACGAGCTTTCCCCCGAGGACAAGCTCACCGTTTACCGCGCCCGCAAAATCCAGCGTTTCCTGAGCCAGCCCTTCCACGTCGCCGAAGTCTTCACCGGTACCAAGGGCCAATACGTCTCCGTCGCGGAAACCGTGCGCGGCTTCAAGGAAATCCTGGAAGGCAAACACGACGCCGTGCCCGAATCGAACTTCTACATGAAGGGCGGCATCGACATGGTGCTCGTCTAGCCCCACTACCATGGCGAAAACACTACGGCTCGAAATCGTCACCCCGTTGGCAAAGGCGTACGCGGAAGACGTCGAAATGGTCGTCATCCCCGGCGTGGAAGGCGAAATGGGCATCTACCCGATGCACATCCCCGTGATGACCGAAATCAAACCGGGCGAACTGCGCATCCGCAAAGACGGGCAGGAAACCGACTTTGCCGTGGGCGAAGGCTTTGCCGAGATCACCGGGGAGAGCGTCACCATCCTCACGGACATGGCCATCGTCGAGACCGCCATTGACGAGCGCTCCGTGGAGAAAGCCATTGAACGCGCCCAAGCCGCCCTGCGCAACGCCGAGTCTCTGGACGCCGAACAGATCGCCAGCATGGAAGCCACGTTGCAAAGATCCCTCGTGCAATTGCACTTGAAACAGCGGCGCAAGAAGTAAGGCGGATAGAGGCCGCAAAAAGGCGCAAGAAACGCAAAAGAGAACCGCCCGCATGTCTCTTGAAACCCGACTTCCCGGTGCGCGGCGCGCGTTGGCGCTGCTGCTGGCCATCAATCTCTTCAACTTCATCGACCGCTACATCCTCGCGGCGCTGGAACCGGAGATTCGCAAGGCGCTCTTTGCCGCCGACGATCCCGATGCGATGGGCAAAACCGGCCTGCTGGCGACGGCGTTCCTGGTGAGCTACATGGTGACTGCGCCCATCTTCGGCTGGCTGGCGGACCGCTATCCCCGGTGGATGCTGGTCGGGATCGGCGTGGCGCTGTGGAGTCTGGCCAGCGGCGCTTCGGGCCTGGCGGCGACATTTGTGGGGCTCCTGATCACCCGCGTCTTTGTGGGAGTGGGCGAGGCGGCGTATGGCCCCTCGGCACCGACACTTCTCGCGGATTATTTTCCACAAGCCTCCCGGGGCCGTGTGCTTTCGCTCTTCTACCTGGCCATCCCGGTGGGCAGCGCGCTCGGGTATGTCTTCGCCGGCGCGGTGGGCCCGGCGTGGGGGTGGCGCTGGGCGTTTTATCTCGTAACGCCGCCCGGTCTGCTGCTGGCGGCGTTCTGCGTGTTCATGCCTGACCCGCGCAAGCTGCTGGCCCGCGCCCGCGCGATTCCGTGCGGTTGCGGTTGCGCCGCCCCGGAGGAGGAACAACCTGCGGCGCCGTCGTTCCGGCAGGGGCTGCTCGGCCTGCTTCGCAACCGCTCGTTTCTCTCCAACACATCGGCCATGACCGCCATGACGTTCGCCATGGGCGGCCTCTCCTTCTGGGTGCCCTGCTACATTCAGGAATACCGGCACCAACCCGATCCGGGGCACATCAAAATGCTCTTCGGGGCCATCACCGTGACAGCCGGGCTCATTTCAACCCTCCTCGGCGGCTGGCTGGCGGACCGCCTCAAGCGCCGCCACCCCGGTGCGTACTTTCTGGTTTCCGGCTACGGGAGCCTGATCGCCTTCCCTCTGACGGTGGCGATGCTTTACACCCCCTTCCCCGCATTCTGGGTGGTGCTTTTCTTCGTGGAGTTTTTCCTCTTCGTCAACACCGGCCCGGCCAACGCCGCGCTGGTCAATGTCACCCCCCCATCGATCCGCGCCACGGCCTTCGCAGTGAATATCTTCGTGATTCACGCGCTGGGGGATGCGATTTCCCCGCCGTTGATCGGACGCATCGCCGACCGCTGGCAGATGAACGTGGCGTTTTTGACGGTTTCGGGGATGATCGCAATCGCTGGACTTTTGTGGCTGCGGGGTGCAAGATACCTCGAAAGCGACACGAAAGCGGCGGGCGATTTCACAGAATCGTAACGCAATCGCCACGCGGTCTTCACATATCTGCGCTATTTTTTTGAGAACATGACCAATCCCACCGCCGCAACACCGGCCAATGTCGCCGACCGGCTTTCCCCCAACTCGAAAACGCAACAGCTTTATCGGCTGAGACTTGCGGAAACCCCCGGCGATGTTCAAGCCGCGCAGCGCTTGCGTTACCAGGTCTTCAACGTGGAAATGGGCGAAGGTTTGGCGAGCGCCGCCGAGACCGGCATGGACGTGGACCGCTTTGACGCGGTTTGCGACCACCTTCTGGTGGAGGAAATCGCCAGCGGCACCCTGGTAGGCACCTACCGGGTGCAAATGGGCGACCGGGCCCTGGCGGGAGCCGGTTTTTACAGCGCGCAGGAGTTTGACTTCACCCCTTTTCTCCCCTGCGCGGCGGAATTACTGGAACTCGGGCGCGCTTGCGTCCACAAACAGCACCGCAACCTGGTGGTGCTGGGTCTGCTCTGGAAAGGCATCGCCACCTACGCCAAAGAACGCGGCGGGCGTTATTTGATCGGTTGTTCTTCGCTGACTTCGCAGGATCCCGCGGAAGGCATGGCCCTCTACCTTTCCCTCAAGGACCGCTATCTCGCCCCGGAAGGCTGGGTAACCAAACCGATGCCCGGCTACGAGTGCCAGGCCGCCCCGCTGGCAACCCCCGTGCGCGCGCCAAAACTCATGAGCGCCTATTTCTCCATCGGCGCGAAGATTTGCGGCGAACCCGCGTTGGACGTGGAATTCAAGACCATCGATTTTCTCACCCTTGTGGACATCCAAGCCTTGCCCGCGAGCGTAGCTGCCCGGTATGACTTGCAGTAGGGGTTGATGTACGACACCCCTCCCCCGCGCGCTTCATGTCGAAAATAAGCCAGTTTTTCAGGGTCACACTGCGGGGCATCAAGCTCATTGTGACGGTTCTCCTGGCCATGGTGACGTATTTCCTCACCATCAAACTCCTTGGCCGGAGCGGTTCCATCGTGGCCCGGGCGGCCTGGGTCCAACAACAAGCCCGGCGCTTCCTATGGGCGCTCGGGGTGGCGCGCTGCTACGAGGGAACCCCACCCAACCACGGCGTGCTGGTCAGCAACCATGTGAGCTACCTGGACATCATCGTTCTTGCCGCCCGCATGCCGATGATTTTCATCGCAAAGGCCGAGGTGGCGCACTGGCCCGTCTTCGGCCCGTTAACCCGGTTCGCCGGCACACTCTTCATCCGGCGGGACCGCAAAAGCGATGTCGTGCGCGTGGCGGCGGAAATGGCCCCGGTGTTGGACGCAGGCGTCCCCCTTGCCTTTTTCCCGGAGGGCACGAGCTCAGGCGGGGACCGCGTGTTGCCCTTCCGCGCATCGCTCCTGGCTCCCCTCGTGGAAAAGGGGTGGTCCGTCACCCCGGCATTCCTTCACTATGAACTGGCACCGGGGGATGGCGTGGTGGCAGACGATGTCGCCTACTGGCGCCCGGAACAGGAGTTCGGCCCGCACCTGCTCCACCTGCTCGGCAAACGGCGGATCCGCGCCGTGGTGCGCTATGGCCAGATGCAATCCCCGGGAGACGACCGCAAGGAACTGGCCACCCGGTTGCGCGAGGCAATTTGCCAACTGGGCGGAATGGCCGAGCCCGTCGAAGTTTCGGAGCCGGTGTAAAGCCGACGTCCCCTTCAACGCCTGACCGACGCGGTAAGAGCGCTTTTGGTTTCGGCAACCGAAACAACATGCCCCGTGCGCGGCACACCGGAAGGCCGGAGCATATGGAAAAGGACGGCACCCGCAAAACCGAGCACCCACCCGGCCACGGCGATGCGCCGCAGCAAGGACTGGGGAGAGACGGGCTTGCGCCGGGAGCGCCTTTTATTCAAGCCAGCCGACACCGCAGGCTTGCAAACCGCTTCTCGAAACAGAAACAGTTGACCAGAGGAAAGCGCGGTGGAGTCAGCTCGGTGCGTCATGGGAATGACAGGTTTGCAGAGAATTATTCGCATCCGCAGGCTCCCAAAGGCGACCTGATTAAGGAATGAGGGAATGCCGGAGGAGCAACGAGCGCGCACAGCGCCGCGTGCGATTCCCTCCAACCATGTCCTTCAAAAGCATCTCAAAACTGCCGTTTGCACGAAAACTCCTCCGCCTCCTGGCTCAATGGCGGGTCCAGGAAAAACTCGGCCATCTGCTCCCCCACCTGCCCCCTTCGAGCAGCGTGCTGGACGTGGGAGCCGGCAACTGCGTGCTCCTCAACGAACTGCGCAAGCGCAACTACCGGGTCATCGGATTGGACATCGACAACCTGAGCCTCCTCGAAAACGTGCATCCCGTGATCTATGCCGGAGGCCGCCTCCCCTTTGGCGACCGCTGCTTTGATGTCACGCTGCTCATCACCGTCCTTCACCACATCCCACAACCGGAGGCGACGCTCGCGGAAGCCCGGCGGGTGAGCGGGCGGATCGTGGTCATGGAGGAAATCTACTCCAACGCACTTGAAAAACACCTCACGCATTTCGTGGACAGTGTCTTCAACTGCGAATTTCGCGGCCATCCCCACTCCAACAAGACCGATGCGGGATGGCGGGCCGTCTTTAAACAACTCGGACTCCGAATCATCTCCGCGCAGTATTCCTGTTCGCTCGGCGTGCTCAAACGCGCCACCTACGTCCTGGAGTCACCCTTGGGTTTGTGAAAACCGGGCCTCCCTTTTGGCAACCAAAAGGGAGCTCACTCCGGGCGCCGCTGGAGCTTGCGTTTGATCAGGCGGATGACGTCTTCGACTTCCTCGATGCCCAAGAGCGCCACCGTCACGCCAAAGGCGGCAGCGGCGAAGCCGATGGTGCCAAACACCGCCGACAGCTTCGGCAGAAGCGCCATGTGTTCGAGCGCGCGCCCGCCAAAGAGCCAGTGCCGGGCGGCAAGGCAGACGAGCGCCAGGGGCACGCAGGCCAGGGCGAGCTTGCCGAGCGTGGCAAAGAGCGCCCGCGTTTCCAGCCCGCCGACGTGCCGGGTCATGAGCCGGTAAAGAATCGCGAAGTTGATGATGGCCACAAAGCTGGTGGAAAGGGCCAGCCCGCGGATGCCCAGCCCGCAATACCGGGTAATAAAGAGGTTGAGCAGGTAGTTGGTGAGAATGGAGAAGAAGCTCACCATCATGGGCAGATTGCGCTTGTCCAGCGCGTAAAACGCGGGGGCGATGACTTTGATGCCGGAGTAGGCGACCAACCCGACAGCGTAGAACTTGAGCGCCGAGGCGGCATACAAGGTATCCGCGTAGCTGAATTTTCCGTGCTGGTAGATGAGGGAGAGGATCGGTTCGGCAAAGAAGATCAAACCGACGGCGCAGGGGATGGTGAGCAAAAAGGCCAACCGGATGCCGTGGCCCAGGGTGGTGCGGACTCCCGCGGTATCATGCACCGAGGCGAACCGAGCAACCACCGGCAGCGTCACGGTTCCAACCGCCACGCCGAAAATTCCCAGCGGCAGCTGCATGAGCCGGAATGCGTAATTGAGTGAGGAGACCGCGCTTTCCCCCAGGTAGGAGGCGAAGCTGCCGTTGACCATCACGTTCACCTGCACGGCGCTGGCGGCGATCACCGCCGGTCCCATCAGCCGCAGGATCTGGCGCACCCCGTCATCCCGCCAGGCAAAATCGGGCCGGAAACGGAATCCCGCCCGATGCAGCGCGGGGAACTGCACGATGAGCTGCATTAACCCGCCAATGAGCGTGCCGATGGCGAGACCGACGATCGAACGCTCCCCGAAGTGCGGGTCGAGCCACCAGCCAAAGGCCACGCCGCCGATGATCGAGCCGAGATTGAAGAAGCTCGACGCCATCGCGGGCATGCCGAAGACGTTCTTGGCGTTGAGCATCCCCATCGCCAGCGCCGCCAGCGAGACGAGCAAAATGAACGGGAACATGATCCGCGTCAGCTCCACCGTCAGCGCCGCTTTCGCGGGGGAAAAGCCGCCTGCTAGAATCCCGATGAACTGCGGGGCGAAAACGATGCCCAGCAGCGTGATCAGGCTCATGAACACGGCGGTGAGCGTCGCCATCTTGCTGGCCAGTTGCCAGGCGGACGCGTCTCCCTCCGTCTTGATCTTCTTGGAAAACGTGGTGATGAACGCCGTGGAGAGCGCGCCCTCGGCGAAGAGATCGCGCAGGAGGTTGGGCGCCCGGAACGCCATGACAAACACATCCACGGCGTTGCCCGCGCCGAAGAGCGAGGCGATCACCTGTTCGCGCACCAACCCCAGCACCCGGCTGCACGCCACCGCCATGCCGACTACTCCAGCGGCTTTCTTGCTCAGCTTGTCCGGCTGCTTGGCAGTCTGTGGATCAGGTGAGGGGTTCATTTTGGAGATAGCTTTCAAAAAATTCAGCGCCAATAGCGCGATACCCTAATAGCCCAGGGCAACGCCCAAGGTCGAAGTTTCGGAGGATTCGTCGGCTTTCGTAGGTCTTTGATTCTGTGCGCCTTCCGCTGTGCATTGCGATGAAAACCTAGCATAAACGCCCCCGGAATGGAAGGGCTTTGTCCTGCAATTTGTCATGCGCCAGCGGCGGCTTTGATGCTCCGCCGTCCGTAGCAGGCTGTGATCCCCAGCGTCTTGCGATTATTGCTTGGTGAAATGAGGGCAAAGACGCATGGGTTGATCGTGGACAGCGATGGTGATTTCCGTGCCAGGAGGAAGTTCACTCATGTTGACCGCAAAAGTCGAACGCCCGCAGGTTCCTTGGCGGCTCGCGGGAATGGTGCTTGGGGAGAAGCCCGTGGCGACCGTGCGAATGATTTTTCCCTTTTTCGTGGCGGTGATGTCGAGGTGCGTCCGGGTAGCGCTGACCGTCCCGGCGCACATGCCTTTCTTCACCGAACCCGTCACATGCGTTTTCCCTCGCTCGTTTCCGGCGTGGACGCTGGCGATGATTACGCTGCATTGCGAGGTAGCTTTCGCGGGTAACACCTTCTCGTCCGGGCAGGTGTGGTGGCCGAAAAGCATGCTTATAAAGCAGAAGGTTTCTTTGAACACAGGTGTGAGTTTTTAGATTTTCGTTTCGGATGTTTGAAGCTCGTCCAGTTCATCCTGTGGCAGTTTTCTGCGGCGAAATGTGGTGTAGAGCGTGGGCAGGACGACCAACGTAAGCAGGGTATTGGTCAAAATGCCGCCGATGACGACCGTGGCCAGGGGTCGCTGGACTTCGCCACCCACGCCGACGTTGACGGCCATCGGGATGAAGCCTGCCGCCGCGACGAGCGCAGTCATCAGAACGGGACGCAGTCGCACCAGGCAGCCTTCGCGGACCGCGTTTTCAACGGATTCTCCTGCATCGATGCGTTGTTTGATAAACGTCACCAGCACCAGGCCGTTGAGAATGGCCACACCGCTGAGCGCCACAAAACCGACTGCGGCGCTGACGGTGAATGGCAGGCCGCGCAACCAAAGCGCCAGCACGCCGCCCACCGCTCCCAGCGGGATTCCGCTCGCCACGATGAGCACGTCACGAAAGCCCCCCAGGCTGAAATAGAGGAGGACGAAAATCAACCCGAGAGCCATCGGAACCACAAACATCAGTTTGCGGTTGGCGCGTTCCATGTTCTCAAACTGCCCACCCCATTCAATGCTGTATCCCTCGGGCAGCTTCACCTCGGCGGCGATTCTCTTCTGCGCCTCCGCCACGAAGCTCGCCACGTCTCGATCCTTCACATTGCATTGCACGGTGATACGGCGGCGACCCCATTCGCGGTTGATGGTCGCCGGGCCTTCTGTCTCCACGATGTCCGCGACGCTGCACAGCGGCAGCACTGCACCGGATTCGGTGGGGATGAGCATATTGGCCAGCGCCTCGGGATCGGTGCGCTCGCGGTCGGGAAGGCGCACCACCAACGGGAAGCGGCGTTCGCCCTCGCGCACCTCGCCCACCTTGCGTGAGCCGACGGACTCCACGGCATCCAGCACCGTGCGCGTGGAAATCCCCAGCCGCGCGGTTTTCTCCGGGTTCACTTTCACCTGCAACACCAACTGGCCGGTGATCTGTTCGCCGGACATTTCCCCCACGCCCTGGATTTTTCCAAGCACGCCTTGCACGGTGGTGGACAGTTCTTTGAGGGTTTCCAGATTTTCACCCGAGATTTTGATGCCGATGTCCGAGCGAATTCCCGCGATCAGCTCGTTCATGCGCATCTCGATGGGCTGACTGAATGCGACCGTCATGCCGGGGAGCTTGCCGAACACCTCCCGCATTTTCTCCACCAGTTCAAGTTGGGTGTGTGCCTTTTTCCACTGCTCGCGCGGTTTGAGGGCCAGGAAGAAGTCTGAGAGCTCGATACCCATCGGATCGGTCGCCACTTCTGCCGTGCCGAGGCGGGTCCAGATGTTAGCAATCTCGTCGGGGAACTCCGCCAGCAGCGTCTGTTCGATGCGGTTATTGTAGGCCACGGCTTCATCCACGGAGATGCCCGCGAGCCGGACCGTCGTGCCGACGATGGCCTGTTCCCCGAGCTTCGGCAGAAACTCGCCCCCCATGCGCGTGGCAAGCACAGCGACCAGGGCCAGCATGACAAAGGCGGCCAGCAAAGTGGCCTTGCGAAACCGTAGCGCCAGCCCGAGCACCGGCTCGTAAGCCCGGTGAGCCAGGCGCACTACCCACGGCTCTGTCTCTTTCACGCGCTTGGGCAAGAAGAAACTCGCCAAAACTGGCGTGAGCGTCAAAGCCAGCAGCAGCGACCCGGCCAGCGCGTAGATCATCGTGAGCGCCATCGGCTTGAACATCTTCCCTTCCACGCCTTCCAGCGCGAGAATGGGGAGGAATACCACGAGGATGATGCCGACGCCAAAGGCCACCGGGCGCGCCACTTCCAGCGAGGCATGCAAGAGCGTCTCGGCGCGTTCCATCGCCGTGAGAGCCCGTCCGAGGTGGTGTTGACGTTCGGCCAGTCGGCGCATGGTGTTCTCCACCATCACCACCGATCCATCCACGATCAGGCCAAAATCCACCGCGCCCAAACTCAACAAGCTGGCTGCGATACCGGTTTGCAGCATCAGGTCGCCTGCTGCCAGCATGGAGAGCGGAATCGCCATCGCAACGACCAACCCGGCTCGCAGATTGCCGAGAAACGCGAAGAGAATTGCGATGACCAGCAGCGCCCCGGCCATGAGGTTGTGCTTCACGGTTTCAATCACCTTGTCTATCAACTCCGTGCGGTCGTAGAGCGTCTCCAAAATCACATCCTTTGGAAGCAGCGGGCGCACTTCGGCGAGCTTGGCTTTCAGCCCGCGCGTGACCACCGCGCTGTTCTCTCCCATCAGCATAAAACCTAGCCCAAGCACCGCTTCGCCTTTGCCCGCAGCCGTCACCGCGCCGCGCCGGATTTCGTGGTCTTCCTTCACCGTCGCGAGGTCCCGCACATGCACCGGCACGCCGTCGCGCGTTTCGATGACGATCTCGCCGATCTGCTCCACGCCGGTTCGCAGCCCGATGCCATGCACCAGCAGGGACTCGCCGTTGCGCACCACCTGGCCGCCGCCCACGTTGCGGTTGTTTTCCTGGAGCGCGGTGCAGAGGCGATCCAATGTGAGCCCGTATTTCACCAACCGGTGCGGCTCCACCACGACATGGAACTGTTTCTCAAAGCCGCCCCAGGTGTTCACCTCTGCCACGCCGGGCACCTTGCGCAACTGCGGTTTGACTACCCAGTCGTTCAACTCGCGCAGGCTGGTGAGCGTGCGCTTGGGATCGTTGGAGCGGATGATGTAGTGAAACACCTCGCCCAAGCCCGTGGAAATGGGGCCAAGCTCCGGGCGCGGGCTGCCTTCCGGCAACGCAGCGCTCTGCAACCGCTCAGTGACAAGTTGGCGTGCCAGATAAATGCTTGTGCTGTCCTTGAAGGTCGCCACCACTTGCGAGAGCCCAAACTTCGAGACAGAACGCACGTTTTGCAGCCCCGGCAACCCGCTGATGGCAAGTTCGACGGGGATGGTGATCTGCCGCTCCGCTTCCTCCGGGTTGAGCGAAGGTACTGCCGTATTGATCTGAATCTGCACCGGCGTCGTGTCCGGGAACGCGTCCACGGGCAGATTCATGAGTGAGCGCCCGCCCACCGCCACCAATGCAAGCGCCAGCACACAAACGAGCAGGCGGTTTTTGAGGGAAATCCGAATGAGATATTCTAGCATATTTTCTAATCATCCGCGCAGCCTGCGCCGAGATGGGAAATAAGAAGTTGCGATTTAAGCGGGTAGCCGTGAGCCACCACCACCGACTCACCGGCTTTGAGTCCCTCGACCAGTTCCACTTTGCCGTCGAAGCGGGCGCCGAGCCGCACGGCCCGCGCGTCAAACAAGTCCGGCCCTTTTTGCACAAACACCATCAGGTTGCCTTCCACGCGTTGGATGGCGGAGTCCGGCACCAGCACCGCGTTCGGGTTGCCCGGCAAAAGGATGCGCGCTTTGGCGAACAGGTTCGCTTTGAGCAACCGGTCGGGATTCGCTAACTCTACGCGGACACGCGCCATGCGGGTCTTGTCATCGACCTCTGCCGCGATCCAGGTCACTTTGCCTTTGAAGACACGGTTTGGCACGGCCTCCACGCGCACCTCCACCTCCTGCCCCACGCGCACCCGTGCCAGCGCCGCCTCCGGGACCGTTGCGAAGGCCCACATCGTCGAGCAATCCGCCACCGTGAAGAGTTGCTTGCCCGCCTCCACCATCGCCCCCCGCACCGCCGAACGCTCCACGATTTCCCCGGCAAACGGCGCACGCAGCGGCAGCAGAACCGACTCGCGCGTCCGGTTGTCCATCGCGGCAATCTGCTCCGGGGTGAATCCGAGCGTCTGTAGTTGCTGGCTGGCGGCTTGGGATGCGGCCTCGGCTTCCTGCAAATCCTTCTCCGAAGTCACCTTCTGCGCTCGCAGCTTGCGCTCGCGCTCCACCGTTTGACGGGTCAGGACGGCTTTGGACGCAGCCTCGGCAATGCTCGCGGACCAAAGCCGCGCCACGCTTTGCTTCTCCTCAACTTTGCTGCCAAGATCCGCGTCCACGCTTTCCAAAATGCCGCTCACCGGAGCCACGATGCGGGCCAGCTTGTTTTGGTCGAAAGCGATTTCGGCATAACACTCGATGGCGTCCCTGGCCGTCCCGGCCTCTGCGGGAGCGACCTGCACGCCAGCAAGGGATGCTGATTCCGGCGAGGCGAGCCGCAGTTTGGTCGATTCGCCCGGCTTGAGCTTGGCGATCCCCTCCGGTTTGCAGATGCCGCACTCTTCGAGCGGCACATCGTGTTCCTTGCAGATTTTTTTCTCGCCCGGCTTCGCTTCGTCGGCGCAAGCGTGCCCCGCAGCCCCCTCTGCCTCATGGCCATGTCCCTCATGCCCGCTTTCGCGGGAGCACGCTGGCAGAAGCGCCAGAGCCGCCGCCAGAGGGATGGCAGCCATTTGTTTGAATTTCGTGATTTTCATAGATCGTCGTTATTTGAGTTGGCCCGCCAGCGCTTCGAGTTCCGCTTGGGCAATGTTGAGTTCCAAGAGTTTTTGTTGATAGGCAAGCCGCGCTTCGGCGGCGGTTCGCCGGGTTTCGAGAACATCCATGAGGGGGAACTTTCCCTCGTCATACCCCGTCTGCACGCGGTGGAACGCTTCGTTGGCCAGGGGAAGAATCCGCTCCCGGCACACTCGCGCCTGTTCGGAAGCCAGTCGCACGCGCCCTGCGGCGAGGCTCCATTCACGCGACAAGCGCAGACTCACCGAAGCCGATTCGGCTTCGGCCACCGCCAGATTAGCGCGCGCCTCCCGTCGTTTGCCGCTCGATGTGTCAAAGAGCGGCAACGGCACGCCAAAGCGAATCTCCCCAATCGAGTTGTTCGTGATCGCTTCCCGCCCCGCACCCATGCCCACCGTCACGTCCGGGTAAACCTCCAACCGCGCCCGCCGCAACGCCAACTCCGCACGGGTGACATTCACCTGCGCTGCCACTCGGCTCGGATGCCCCTCGGGGAGCTTTTCCAGACATGCCAAATCGCCGCTCACGGCAAGGGTGCCGGTCACCGTCAAACCTCCCAAATCGGCACATCCCAACAGCGTGGCCAACGTCTTGCGGGCAACCACCAAATTTCGCTGAAAGTCGGCCAAATCCATCCGTGCCTTTTCAAGTGGAATCGCCATTCTCAATTTTTCTGGTTCAGGGGCAGCCCCGGCGTCAACGCGCTTGTCCACGGCGGCAGCGAGGTTCTCTGCCGTTTTCACGAGATCACCCCCCACTTTTACCAAACCCTCAGCCGCCAGCACTTGATAAAAGGCCGCCTTCACATCGCGCACGGTCTCCACACGGCGCAACGCGAGTTCCGCTTGGGAGAGCTTTACCCCCGCTGCCCCCATTTCTCGTTCCAACTTCTTCTTTCCGGGAAAGGGAAGGGTTTGCGAGACACCTGCGAGGCGTTTGGAAGAAGACCACCCCGCCCCTCGCAGCGGCCAGTCTTCCACGCTCAGTTGCAGCTCCGGGTTTGACCAGCGTCCAGCCTGCTCGACTTGGCCCGCCGCCGCCTCCGTTTTGCCGCTTGTGGCGCGCAATACTGGGTTTTTCTCCAAAGCCAGACGAATGGCCTCAGGCAAGGTTAACTCTGCGGCCTGGGCGCACCCAGCGGCCAAGATGGACAGCGCCAGCGCGTTGCGCGTGACGAAAGTAATGAAACGAAATGATGGGATACCAATAAAATAATGATGAGACACAGATTCTCCTCCGTGTGAAGATTACAGGAATGAAACCTCCCGCCGAACAGCGGGAGATAGTTAGCCAGCGAAAGCGGCTAAGCCTTGGGAGGATTGAAGATGGAAACCGTCGCCAACCGTCCGTTGGGCTCGAAGGTTTCCATGATGCGCTCAACGGGGCGCACGCTTGGCGTCACCAGCAACGCCTTTGTTTCAGAAACCGCTGAGGTATGGCACCAGCATGTCTGACACTGAGAGGGGGCAGATGCCTCATCCGAGCACCCCAAATCGAGGGTGCAATGCACTACACCAAATACAAAGGCCACCGCCAAAAGCAGCGCCGTGAGTTGGTGTCGGAGGGAATGCATCGCCGGGAAAATGCGCGAAGAGTTGTCGTCTTGCAAGTGGAAACAAAAAACATGCCACGCTCTCCACCACGGCTATGGCGATAAGCCGGAAGGTATTTTCCCGAATTATTCGCACCGTTCGCAGAGGCTACGAACTGGGCTTTTACTCGCGCGTCCAACCGCGCCACGCGGATGAAATCTGATTCAAAAAACCAGCCAGAGGATCATCCCCCGGTTGGCATGTTGCTCCCATCGCTTTCTCTCTCGGGCCTACGCCTCCGAATTCACAATCGAATCTGTGATGACAATCGGGATGCCGCCCACGTTGTCCGGGAGCGTGGGGACGCCGATCGGGTTGGTCACGTTGGTGCGGGAGCGGCGCAGTTGCTCCAGCGGGCGGGTCAAAAAAAAACCGGACATTTTTCTTGCGTTGGTGTATTACACCACGGATAACTTGACTAACGCAAGGAGGCGTCCACCGAAGCTTCGCTCCGGTGCCGGGCCGCAGCCCAATCCGCCTCTCTGCGCAACCACAACCCACATCACGGAAGAATATGCCACACCATGTCACGCTCAGAGGTCCCACTTACACGTTCCATTGCCACGGAGTCCACGAAGCCAAGCAAGCGGGCTTGATCGACTCCTGGGAAAAAGAGGGAACCCACGCGCCGGTCTCCACGGTGTTCGAACACGGCGAAGGAAAACTGCTCGCCGACTGGATCGAGCGCTTGCCGGACGCCTTGCTCGTCGCCACCGGGCGCTACCAGATCACGGTTTACCGCCCCAAGAGCCGGCTGGTTCTCCTGCCCGAGGACGAGTTGCCGCCGCTGGAAGACGAGGCGCTCGACGCCGCCGCATCCCAACCCTCACCGGAGGCCGCCCTCGCATGAGCACCCTGGATCATCTCATCCGCGAAAGCCGCGAATTTGTGTGCGAACACTGGGGGGCAGGCGAGGCAAGCGTGGCATTTTACGCGCCGCTCACGCGCATCGACGGGGTGACGTGGATTCACCCCGCGTGGGCGCGCGAATACACCTGGGAGGAAATCACCGGGCGTGCCACGCGCATCTGGCGTGTCTCCGGATCGCTGTGGAACCCGCTCGCCTTCCGGTTGATCTGGCGCGGCGCACCGTCCCCCCTGCTCCTGGCGGCGGAAGGGAGGGCGCAATGAAAAAGCGAAAGGAGTCCCTGGAAGCGCGCCGGGAGCGTCACCGCGACGCATGCATCCGGTTGCTGGAACGCTGGCTGCCCATCGCCACCGCCGAGGCGCTCGCGCTCCAAAAGGAGGGCCGCAGCGGGCCGGTCATCGACGAAGACCCGTTGGAGGCCGGGCTCAAGGCCGGGGCGTTCGTCCTCAAGGTGCTGGAGAGGCTTGCCCGGCTCGATGGATTGGACGCCGCCGAGAAACGCGAACTGACGGTGACGGATCTGGCCGACCCGGTGGAACTCGCCAACCGCGTGCGCACGGTAAGCCCAGTGCTGGCCGCGCGGCTGCGGTTTGGGGATTTCAGCGCAGCAAGCAGCGCGTAGCATGATCGGGCAGGAGGCGGGGCGCCCCCCCTGCCGGGCGCACCAAAAAAACATCCGCCGCTCCCTTTTCGGAAGCGGCGGATGAACGCACCAGGAATTGTTAGCGGCGGCGACTAGAAGGTCGCGCCGATGCCGCCACTGAAGACCACGCGGTCCTTGTCAATCGGGTTGCTGGGGCTGTAAACCCAAGCATTCTGACTGGGCAGGCGGTAGTAGGTGGCGCTTGCGTTCAAGGCCCAGGTGCCAAACTTCGCCGGGATGAAGTTCAGCGCCACGGAGGCGTTCACGCCGCCCGAGGCATACCCGAAGGCATGGTTGGCGTAGTAGAAGTGGTTGGTGCCAAACCCGACGGTCAACGGGAAGGAGATCGTCACCGGTCCATACGCCGGTAGCGCAGGGGCGACGCCCGCTTCGTAGTAGTTGCCCTCGGTGCCCAGAGGTCCGTTGGTGGCCTTGTTTTCAAGCTCGCGCAGGTAGGTCACATGCGGGTGCAAAGCGAAAGCGCCGAGCAGGTCCGCGTCGTTGTAGGCGAGGTTGAAGTTCAGGTTGCGGGACGCCTTGAAAGCGTCGTTAGGGCTGTCGAACTCGAAGTAGCTCGCCGTGAGCGTGAAGTTCTTGGCGAAGGTGATGGCCACACCCGGTGTGTAGTCAAATTCATACCAACCCGCCGATGTGCTACCGGGGATCGCGAGTGTCTTGGCCGAGTGCAGACTCCCCCAGATGCCGAGGTTCAGGCTCACTTTGTTCACAAAGCCTTCGCCTTCATACAAGCTGAAATAGAGGTCAGCATAGGGTTGAGCGATCACGCCCTTGATCTCCTGAGGCGCGCCGCGGGTGATGTACTCGGAGACGAAGTTGACTCCCAAGTCCCCGGTAATCGCCGTTTTCGTTGTGGTGTCGACTACCGCCTTGGATGGCGCAGTCGTATCAGTGCCGGCGTAGAGCGAGCCAGGCAGGATCATTCCAGCCAGTGCGATACCAGCGCCGAGGGTGAGGTTTTTAATATGGGCCATATTTTTTGTAGGTTGTTGTTTTACTGGGTCTTATTTGGGTGCCGTAAACCGGCGGTTGCCCCAATAGCACATCCCTTGCCAACCGACATTTTCCCGCCATATAATATTCACAACTATCTTTCGCTGTGTGCGTTACAATCGCTTTATTTTTTCCTGATCCTGCGGGAAGGCTCTCTTCCATTCCGGTTTCCCCTGATCGTTTTTAGCCAACACCTCCCTTGTATGTGCAATTTGAGACACCGGGAGCGGAATATCCAATCCTCCACGTCGAAAGCTGGAAATTCGCTTTGCGCAGCGCCCATACCGTGCTTTCCTTGAGTGCAACAACACCAAAAAATATGTCCACTCTCGTAGGAAAACAGGCTCCCAGCTTCAACACCCGCGCCGTGATCAACGGCATGGTCGTGGAAAATTTCACCCTTGATCAGTTTCTCGGCAAAAAATACGTCGTCCTTTTCTTTTATCCGAAGGATTTCACGTTTGTCTGTCCCACCGAGTTGCACGCTTTTCAGGCCCGGCTCGGCGATTTCCAAGCGCGCAACGTCGAGGTCGTCGGCTGTTCGACAGATACCGCCGAGTCTCACTGGGGATGGCTCCAGCTTCCGAAAACCCAGGGCGGCATCCACGGGGTGCAATACCCTCTCGTGGCCGACGCCAACAAGACGGTTGCCTCCGCCTACGGAGTGCTCAACGGCGAGTATAGCGTGGATGAGGAGGGCAACCTCGTCGCCGAAAGCGAGATGATCGCCTACCGGGGGCTTTTCCTGATCGATCTCCAGGGCGTCGTGCGCCACCAACTCGTCAACGACCTGCCGCTGGGCCGCAGTGTGGAGGAAACCTTGCGCATCGTCGATGCCTTGCAATTCTTCGAGCAGCACGGCGAGGTCTGCCCCGCAAACTGGATGGCTGGCAAGGAAGGGATGAAGCCGACTTTCGACGGCGTGGCCGGTTACCTGGCGAAGAACTGATGCCGAAAACGCCTCCGAACCGGAGGAAATCAGGAAGCTTGGTTTGCCTGGCTTTTTCTTGGCGAGATCGGTTGCATTCCCAAGTTCGACTTTGGCACGAGGGAGGAAAATCTGCCACCCCTGCCGGGGTGAGGGGTTTGGTTGCAGGGTTCCGGGGGTGTCGCTCCGCTCAACCCCCGGCTATTCGCTGGGAACCCTCCGGGTTCCTCCGCCTCCTCGCGTCTCCCTGTCCCCGTGTCGCGTCTCCCTGTCCCCGGGTCGCGTTTCCCTGTCCCCGTGTCGCGTCTCCCTGTCCCGGGTCGCGTCTTCCTGCCCCCGTGTCGCGTCTCCCTGTCCCCCGACCGTGTCTCCCTGCCCC
>Ga0118677_10006145_pt1 | contig 20527 bp, 17 predicted proteins | sample AliMusrvi5mmetaG_FD_86154 | JGI IMG/M metagenome (GOLD analysis project Ga0118677, IMG submission 86154)
GGCAGGTCTGGCGGCGCTCGACCTGGAAATGGAAACCACCGAACGCCGTGCAGCCGAAAGGCAGCCTTTCAGCCGCGCTGAATGCTTCAAGGTCGTGTCCCCGGCGCAGCTGCACGGCAGCACCGAGACCTGGAAGGCCTGAAAACAGGGATTGACTTTGAAAAATAAATTGCTACAATAAAAGAAACTTACTAAAGTTAAGCAACTAACTTTCCGCAAGACCCCGCACACGAAACCCCGGATCACCCAATTTCATACCCAGGAGAAAAGAAAATGTCAGATAAATTAGCAATTCATGGCGGCGCAGCGACTAAAACCAAACCGTTTCCAGCCTGGCCGCAGTACGATGAGAGCGAAGAAAAAGCACTGCTGGACGTGCTCCACAGCGGGGTATGGTGGCGCACGCCGGGCACAAAAACGCTTGAGTTTGAAGAAAAATTTGCGGCCTACCACCAGGCGGCTTACGGCATCGCCTGCACCAACGGCACGGCGGCCCTGGAAATGGTGGTGGCGGCCCTCGGCATTGGCCTGGGTGACGAAGTCATCGTGCCGGACTTCACCTTTATCGCCAGCGCGGGGGCCGTGCTCTCGGTGGGGGCCATGCCGGTGCTGGTGGATGTGGACCCGGGAACCTTCTGCATCGACCCCGAAAAGGTGGCCGCGGCGGTCACGCCGCGCACGAAGGCGATCATCGCGGTGCATATCGCCGGGCACCCGGCCGACATGGACCGTTTGAAGGAAATCGCGCGCATCCACAACCTGCACCTGATCGAAGATTCGGCCCACGCCCACGGCAGCGAATGGAAGGGGCGCAAGGTGGGCGCGATTGGCACGGTGGGGACCTTCAGTTTCCAGGCGAGCAAGCTGATGACCGCGGGCGAAGGCGGCATGGTGGTGACCAACAACGAAGACCTGGCCGTGCGCATCCGCTCGGTGCACGACTGCGGGCGCATGCCCAACCAGTGGTTTTATTCGCACTACATTTATGGTTCCAACTACCGCCTGAGCGAATGGCAGGGCGCGGTTTTAACCCGCCAGCTGGGGCGCCTTGAAGCCCAGGCCGCCGTGCGCACACCGAACGCGGCCTACCTCGACCAGGCGCTGGCCGAGATCGAGGGCATCCGCCCCCAGGCGCTCGACCCGCGCGTCACACGCCACGGGCATTACTGCTACATCTTCCATTACAACAAGACGGCCTTTAACGGCGTTCCCACCGAAACTTTCATCAAGGCGCTGAATGCGGAAGGCATTCCCACCCAGGCCAGCTACCCTCCGGTGCGCAGGCTGGATGTGTTCCAGAACGGTGAGTTCCGCAAACGCCTGGCGCCGGACCACGCGCGCGAGGAATTTGCCTTCCTCAAGGGCGAATGCCCGGTGACCGACGACGCGGCGGAAAGCACGGTTTGGCTGGTGCACCGCACGCTGCTGGGCAGCCTCGAAGACACGGCTGAAATTGCGGCCGCTGTCAGGCGCATCCAGAAGCACGCTTACGACCTGCTTTAGTTCAACCCCGCGGCCGTGAAAACAGGCCGCGGTTGCCGCACCCCGCGATGGAGAGGATGGGTATGAATGGCTGATCTCGATCAATTTCTCCAGGTCCAGCGCCACAGCGCTGAGGGTTATGCCCCGCTGGTCTTCAGCGCCGGCTGGCAGGCGGCCATCTTAAACTGGGAGCCGCCGATCGACCTGGCCAGCCTGAGCGAGATTGAACGCCACGCGCAAACCGACGAGGTTTTTGTGCTCTGGCGCGGCCGGGCGGCGCTCTTTGTGCAAACCGGCGCAAACATTGCCCTGGCAGACCTGGAGCCGGGGGCGGTTTATACCGTGACCCGCGGCACATGGCACAACCTGGTGGCATCCCGCGACGTTTCCCTGGTGATCGTCGAAAACCGCGATACCCACGTTTTGGATACACAACTTCGCCCCCTGGAGCCGCAGGAACTGGCCCAGGTGCGGGCCCAGCTGCCGGAATGGGCGCGGCGTGAAAACTGACCCGCCCCGGGCAGCCGAAACAGACAGGAGGTGAACGGTCACCCTGGAAGGTTTGCGCTGAAATTTATCTTTAACCGATTAACGGGCATGGTTCAAAAACATAAGGAATTAGATTGACACTTTGGATTGAAGCCAAGCAAAGTGAGCGGATCGGCAGGCAAGTTAATCCCGGCCAATTCAGCCGGAGAGTGGCCGCCACGTTTACCTCGTGGGAAACGATGTACATTATGGAAAAAGCGAAACAATTCGAGGCAGCCCTGGTCACTGCTTTTACGGCTCGCCAAAACAGGTCGAAGCAGACTGTTGACGCATTCGCACAACATACTGCCGCGCCAAGAGCGGTTCAGTACCTGACTGAGGGCCTGCCAGGCAGGCATCAGTCGGTCCATCCCCAACAACGAAACGGCGTGGTCCAGGCATTGGTTCCAGGCAGCCTGTTGAGCAGGACGATGGATCAAAGGCACGGGGTGTCGTTTTGCGCTCGCTTCCAGTTGCCACAGACGAGCCAGGGCTTGCAAGGCAGGCATACCCAACTGATCTCGCAGGGGAGCCAAAGTCTGGTGAAGGACAGGTTGGTAGGCAAACAGTTCATCCGCCCAATTTGTCAGGTTGGCACTCAATTTGGCATAGATACGGCCTTGCCACTGGTTCAATTGTTTTCCAATGGAGCGCAACAGGTTTGCTCCGGCCAGCGGGTCGCGGAGTTGTCCCGTTTCCACCTCAATCAGAGCAAACTGAGCATCCACTTGCTGAGCCAGGGCGTAAAACTGGTCAAATTTGGACGCCTTTGCCACTGCGTCTGCCCGCAAATTCTCCCAAACACTCAAATGATGTTCGAGCCGTTTTGCGGTCTGTGCCTGTTCAAATTGAGCAGAACGATCTTCAAGAGCTTCCAAAGCAGCGTAAGCCTGTCTTTCCAGGCGAGTGGCCTGCCCCCACAACGGGCGCAACAAGTGATCCCAATCCAGCTGATGCACACTCACTCCTGCGGCTCGCGCCCCTGCCGCCAGCCCCAAACCACCATCACTGGAAAATGGGGTCCCTTGTGGGCTGTCCAACAAAACACAGCCCCAAGTATCCCCATCGCAAGTCGGCTGGCGAGTCAAACCGTAAATAAACAGGCTCTCATTGCCTATCACCATCAAATTGGGACTGCCGTTCGAGTAAATCTCGTCTCCGGACAGGCTCTCTTTGACCGTCGGCTGCCACTCCTGGTTGACCACCGCCGCCTTTGTCTCGTATTTGGCCAAATGACCATTCACCCAGCCGGGCGACAAACGCGTTTCCAGCATCTCTTCCAGACAAATCGGGATATCGCGCTGACTGACCCCAAATCGCGTCAACACGACTGTGCTTCGCTCCACATGTTCACGATTGACGCTCACCCTTTTCTCAATCACCCTGGCTCCATGCGGCCCAGGTTCAAGCCCCTGATCCAGGATGGCTTTCGCATGCGTCGCTACCGTATAGATCGTCTGTCGCGATACCTCATATTTTCCAGCCAATTGGCTCACTTTCCCGTAGGGTCGATAAGATGGCATCATTTCTATCGCTATTTGCGCTCGTTCCTTTCCAGTGATATGATCTTTACGTGCGCCCATGTCCTCACTCCTGTGTTTTCTGCTTTCCCAAATTCAGTATTACACAGGTTTAGCTCATGGGCCACTTTTTGTCTATGTCAATCTAATTTGAACCATGCCCAAAATTCACTTCAAATAAAGGCCCGCCCGGTTTCATTTTATATTCTGTCTGCCGCACGAAACTTTCTAACGCCGCATTAAGGCCAAGTTCTTCCAGTCCATCCGGGCGCAGATCACCGATTAACAAACGTAATTGATCACTGGCGGATAAAATATCTTGCCTCAAATGATCTAATGTCTTGGTTAAGGCATCTCGTGCCAGCTCATCTTTCAGCCCTGTTAGTCTGACTTTTTTGGCCAGGCTTGCGATTTGAATGCTTATTCCCAGTAACTCCTGCAGCGGATTATCGTGGAGGTCGCGGGCAATTTCCCGCCGTTCCTCGTCCCGGGCCTGCAGCAATCTCTGGTGGGCATGGGCCAACTCATCCCTGCTGTCCTGGACCAGTTCCATCAATAAAATATTGTGGGCAGCCATGCCTGCTTGCCGGGTCAGGATAGAAAAAACTTGCCGGTCGCCTTCAGCCAGTGTATCCACCTCAGGATCCAGACCAATCAACCATAAACCGTGCAAATCGCTGCCAGAAACAAGGGGAACCCAAAGGCTGATCCCGGGCAGAGATAAAAGCGCATGCTCATCTAACTGCAGGATGGCTGCATCCAATTTTTTATGAACGGTTTTGTCTTCTATCAAAGAAACGGAATTTAATAATAATGCAGATAACACCCCGTCTTTTTTGAATCCCATTGAGCCGCCCCGCGGCCATTCAAAACCCGCCGTTCCCTGGAGCGTGTAATCGTTTTCATCTGTTTTTAAAAACAGGGCGCTGCCCTGACAACCGGGAATGATCGTGCTAAAACGCTCCACTAAAATTTCTTGGAATTCACCTCGGTTGAGGACGGTTCCGAGAGACTGGTTCATTTGAGACAGCAATTCCAGATGGCTGTGCTCGCTGCCAAAGAGCAGCCAATGCATCAGGCGGTAGGCGGCCGAATTGGCCCGCGCCAGCAGAAACAACAGGACAATTCCCAGCGCGGTGCTAGGCCAGGCCCACGATTGCGACCAGGATGGGATGAGCCGGATCAGAACTTGCAGGGCAATGATGAATACGCTGGTAAACAAGACCCCGACCAGGTAGTAGCTGGCCAGGCGAATCAGCACGGCATTCCCCCGCACGACCTTCTTGCGCAGGAGCGCATAACCGTATCCTATGGGGATGATGAGCAACCAGGTGAAGTTAACCTCGTATGGGACGATGGACAGACCAACCAGGTCCGGCAATAAAGATAATAACAGCAGCGGAGAAAGGGCGAGAATGACCGCCGTAAATACCAGGCGTATGCGGAAACGCTTTATCTCGTTTTGGGGTTCTCGTAATTGTTTGACGAGCAGACTGGCCGTTGCCGTGACAGATAACACCAGGCTGAAACGCACCAACGGCCTTAAAGTGGACAACCACCCCATATGATTGAGATTGGTGTATGTCCAGGCGAAAAAGGGGATGGAAGCTAAAACAGCCAGAAGGTAAAAAGTGAGCAAAACAATCTGATCCAGCCGCCTGGGTTTTTCCAAGGACCAGGTGAGATGAAAATGTACAAAAACAGGGCTGAGCCAGGCAAGCAAGATATAAAAGGTTCTATCTGCCAGATCATTTGCATATCCGGATAAAAAACCCGCTGATAAAGCGGCGGAACCTATTGAAAAAAACGCGATGGTAATAAAAGACTGCCGATTGGTTAAAGCCACCAACCCAATAACCCAGAAACCTAGGCTGACTAAGAGGGTGACCAGGTCCCAGCGTGAATCGGAACAGTCCTGGGCCACCTGACGGCAATAAAAGGGGACCAATGGTAAAAAAGCCCAGACCAACCAGCAAAGACTACCCGCGCTCAGAACGAGTTTGCCAAAAAGGCTGAATTTAGTTTGAATTGAGCGAAAGGGGGGTGGATGATTCATAAGGAAAATGGGTTAGAGCAGGAAAAACGTTATCGAAAAGCGCGAATAATGCCTCTTTTTTCTCAAGCGATAAAGGCAGCACATTCAGAGCGTTGACTGCTTTTTGGCGTTCCAGCCAGGCTGTTGAGATGAGAAAACTTTGCCCGCCTAAACGGGTGATGATCTCGCGGGCTGTTTGGGAGGATTCAAGGTTTCCCAGGCTTGCTTCGGTTAAACACTGCTCGAGTATTTCCCGTTCTTGACCCCGAACAACCAGACGAGCGTAACAAATGGGTAGGCTGGATTTCCCCTGGGTTAGATCGTCTCCACCATCTTTTCCCCAAAGTCCAACGAAGTCATCCGCAATCTGCACTATAATGCCCAGGTGTTGGCCAAAATCCAAAAATTTGGATTGAATTTCCATGTTTTCAGAAGCGGCCACGGCGCCTGCCCAGGCTGCCCAGGCAAACAACTCGCCGGATTTTAACGATGCGATTTTCAACCAACCATCCGGATCGAGGATTGAATAGTTTTTATTCATAGTAAGATCGGCATGTTGGCCTGCGCAGGCACGTAAACTAAGCTGAGCCAACCGTTCCATAACCAGGGATATTTTATCCCGACTGACGTCAAATTTGGTCAGCTGGGATAATGCAAACTGGGCCGCAAATAAACAACCCGTAGCCAGGTTGATTGTTTCAGGTATGGCTTCCCTGATTTCTCCATCTTCGACATCATCAAAAATCTTTGCAGCCAGGCGTATGAACTGCCAGGCAGCTGTAAATGGAATGGCTCGCTCTATTCCGGGTGGGAAAAGCGCCTGGCAGATGATAGATGGAAGAAATTCAAAACCACCAGCAAAATCTTGAGCATTCGCTTGATAATAAGCGCTCATTAATCCCAATATCTGCTTTTGATAACAATCCTCGGATATGGCGTCCACCAACATGTCCGAAATAAAATCCCGGCATGAAGCGGTATATAAGGGTGTTAATTGCAGGGGCATCTTTGAATGACTGGGTTGTTGTTTTGAAGGGGTAGAATTGCCCAATGTCCTGCCTCAATTTGCTCCTTGAGATATTTCTCCAAATCACCGTTTGTAGGAATGAGACTGGTGACCATCGAAATGGCCTCTTTTTCTAATGGTTCAAGGCAGTCATCATTGACACCCTTTTGCTCTCCATATATCGAATGAATGGCCCTGGCGAACTCGTTCATAAATCCCTCCGTAATTATTTATATTAAAGTAAACTTCCAACTTGCGCTTGCTGCATGAAAGTGATGTTTCAGCACTGGACTGACCTCTCTAACTAGCCAATGCTTTTAATATCATAATAGATATCCGTCATTTTGTCATGGTCTTTTTGGTATAACTCAAACCATGACTTTTACCCTAGTTTCATCGTTATCCAAGGAATGGATACCGAAAGTTATAGGGTAAAAATCATGGAATAAATATAGCGGCAGCTACAAGACAAACAATTCAAAACTGGTTATTATAAAAATGGCAATGTAATGATTGTGGGGACTGATTAAGTCAGAAAATTAGTGGCTGCCAGTTATTGCGAACATAAACGATTCAAATCATAAAATTGGAGAAAAATCATGAGAATAAAGCGTAACATCATTTCAATCTGCATTACTTTGGTAGTTATTGCAGCAATTGTAATCCCGGTATTTGCTCAAAGTGTCACTAATCCAAACCCAGATGGTGGAACCATTAAAGCACAAATCGATAAATTACTTGCAGATTATCAAAAAGCATTGGATAACGAGATTAGTAACGGTGAAACAAAAATAGCCAATGACTCACTGGGAGGAACCACAAAATTATTATCTGGGCAATCTGCTGTAAAAATGGATGCTCTATGGAAAGACACTTTAAATAAAATTAATCAATTAAAAGCCCGCCCTGCTACGGAACGAGAAAAAGCGGTTCAATCAATCAAGTCACTCGAAAATGTTTCTGTTTCATATATTGATCAGGTTAGAAGCCCATATGATAGTCGTATTCAGCTTGAAAGGTATCAGACAGGAAAATATTTATATACAATTGATATTAACACCAATCAAATCAGCGAAATTTTTCTTGTTGATGATAAAGCATTTAGTACAGCCTCTACATTTTCCGAGAAACAATTAGAAGGAAAAGCGCGTGAATTTATTAATAAGGCAACCAGTAAAATAAATTTAGACCAATTATCACTCCAAGTAAGCAATAAAGAGGGTCTAGTTTACTTTTTTAGATGGGAAGATAAATCAAATAAATTAGATAGCGGAATATCACCTTTCATCCAGGTAAGCCTTTCAAGTGGCGGTGATATGGTAAATTATATAAACACATTATTTCCAACCCTTTCGGCCCCCTCTACCGCATCGGCAAATCTTGTTTCCCCTCTAACCACTTTTAATGAAGTATATTCAAATGGTGGTAATTATTGGGCAGGCGTCTTGGGCTTTCCAGTGAGTACGCAAAATAATGCAGGATTTTGTTATATATACAATTCATGTTCTCCGAAAAGTTTTTTTTATACAACCGTAACAACAGGAAATCAAACAGCTTTAGGTCGATGGTCGCCTAATCCATCCAATGCAAATGTTGTAGCACAAGCTTTTATTCCAAATACAAATGCCACAACGCAGCAAGCTTGTTATATAGAGTACTACAATGGTTTATCTTCTATGTCTTCATTATGTATTCAACAACTGCCATTAAATAATGCCTGGGTCTATATTACGTATCAAAGTCTTTATAATATACGAAGAATAGATCTTGGAAATGGAAATGATAGAAGTAACACCGCTAAAATAGCTTGGGATGAGGTCTGGGTGCATAATTAGAAGATTAAAATAGCATCGTAATTGCCTGTTTCCAAATTTTCAAAATCATTATTTATTAATAAATCATCAATCTTCTACCTTGAGACTTTTTGGGGTAGAGGATTGATGTATCAAATAACGGAAATCTTCCATTTAAAAAGTCTTTTATTTATGGTTTAATCAAGATACAAACAAAGGTGGTTAATGTGATCAAGTCAAAATTCTTTATGGGGCTGATAATTATTATACTCAGTAGCTGTGTTCCATTTACTGTCGTAGATACTTCAGTAAACATCCAACCTACGTCAACACCCATCAATTCAATAGCAGTTAGTACGAGCACCTCCATTCCGGTTAAAGAAACGCTTACTGTTATATCACCAACCCCCTCAAATAAATTACAAGATATGCCATTCATAACCATCTCTGTCGGTGATGGAAATAATGTAATTGTTCGGACTGGGCCCGGAATTACTTATCCAAAAGCGGGTTTATTAGCATCGGGGGATAAAGCAGTAGCGCGGGGCCGGACTGCTGCAAACGATTGGATCTATATTGATTTTCCTGGTGCGCCGCAAGGAAAAGCCTGGGTCTATTCGGTATACACTAAATTGGATGGTGGAGAATTGCCCATCATTGACCCTGATACGGGGAAAGTGGTTATGCCTACATCAGCCACTCCACTCCAAGCAGGAGACCTTAACGTTATTGAAGCGATCAAACATTATCTTAAACAGGATGATCTTCAATGCCAGTATTTAGGGGATACCCTTTTTACACCTAATAACCCTGACCAGAAAGTGGGAAGATGCCAGGTGGGTAATACAATATACTCTGTTGATCTTAAAACGAATTATATAGTTGCCATTGATACTCAAGGACCCTCACAGGCAGGGAATGGTAACCAATTATCCCCAGCTGAATTAGAGAAAAAAGCCAAAAATTTAATCGCTGAACTTGCTCCAAACGTCAATTTACAATTATTAACCCCACAACCTGGAAATAAAGAGAATGATTTCTTCTTTCGGTGGGAAAACAAAAATCACGATTTCATACAAGTTGGATATTCTTCTTCCGGACAACTACTCAATTATATTAATACCATAAATTCACCTTGATCTAAAATGTTGCGAAAGATTTTAGATTAATACAATCATGAATCCGTTCCCCGACTTTGCTATCTGGTGGCCAGTTTAACGAAGATAAATGCTTTCCATTTGGACACGAGAAAACAATAGATAATTCGTGGACTTCCGCCACTTGAAAGAAAGATCAAGTGGCGGAAGCAGTTCAATTATCTGGTACTATTTGTTACCAAAGGAAATCAAATTCCATGAACAAAATCATATCTCTTTTAATATTCCTGGTATACGTGGCGATTTTATCTGCCTGCGCTATTTCAAACAATGTTCAACCCATCGTCCAAGCATCTACTAATACAATGGCTCTGATGAAAACAGATCAACCTGTAACATCTCCCACAGTTCCTCACACTGTAACCTCTTTACCAACCCAAGAAAAGACAATTGCTCCAACAGTTCCCATACTCACTGCCACGCCGGAAATCCGGATCACGGATCCTGCATCAGTAATTAAAAATTATGACGATCTCTTAGCGTCATTTAACCAAAAAATGAAAACAACGGGCTGGATTAAAGAAACGAACGTCAAGATAAATTATGATGAAGGAACCAAAAAATATTGGGACCCGATCACAGACGAACAATGGTATCGTTTTGACTCTCAGGGTCAAGTGGTCGAAGCATATGAATGGATAGGTCAAACCCAAGAAGTTGCCGCGCAAGAATCATTTTTCAAAGGCGGGCAGTGGTACAACATCACCAACGGTGAAACATTTCTTCCTGATAGCACCCAAGTTGATTTTTCTGACAAATTTATCAATCGCCTGAAAATGGGAGAAAAGGTATCACAGGAAAGCGTATCCTATCATGATGTTAATGCCTGGCGGTTTTCCTCTGAATTTAAAGACGGTGATATACGTGTTGTTTGTGCATTTTATTTTGACCGGGATAGTAATTTGATTATTGGAAATGAGACGTATTGGGTCGAGGCGGATGGAAGCCTGAAACTAGCCGGTGCAACAACTCCAATCCATATTGAGATCAACGCTGATCCGCCACTGCAAAGGTTTCAACAAATAAAAGACAAAGCAAAAATCATACACTTCACAAAAAAATATTAATGACACCACATCGATATTTGTAAGGTGGATATTAATCTCCTCTACCTGATTTAAGCGGTGGAAAATATAAGAATATGACAAACTGCATCAATAGTGCAGTTTGTACATTTAATTATTCCAGTATGATGAGTTGCATTTGATTAAGAATAGTTTGGCATGTAATTGATTCGGACAAACCTTAACAGGATATATTTGAAGCAAAGTTAACGCTGTCAGAATAGAGTACACTCTAACCTGATGTCAGGTAACACGCTAAATCACGTCAGAATAGAGCTGTTTTTCGATTTTATTGACATAAACCCTGAAAGGTAATAGACTCTATCCTGACACAAGTATGGAGGAAATCTCATGGAAGAAAACAGGGTTGGTTACATCCGCGTAAGTTCATTTGACCAAAATACAGACCGTCAACTGGACGGATTAAAGCTTGACCGAGTGTTTATTGACAAGGCTTCCGGTAAAGATATTAACCGTCCAGAGCTTGAAAAACTCCTTGCATACGTCAGGGCAGGGGATACGATTGTTGTCCATAGCATGGATCGACTGGCGCGTAATCTGGATAATCTGAGGCAGTTGGTTCATGAATTTACCAGTCGAGGAATCAAGATTCAATTTATTAAAGAGGGCCTGACCTTTACGGGCGAAGATTCTCCCATGTCCACCTTGCTTTTATCAGTTATGGGCGCTTTTGCAGAATTTGAACGGGCCTTGATTCGCGAAAGACAGCTTGAAGGAATAGCCCTGGCCAAACAGCGGGGGGCTTATAAGGGCAGGAAAAAGGTGCTGACAGCCGAACAAATAAAAAAAATCAAAGAGCGAATTACGACTGGAGAAAAGAAGTCTAAAATTGCGAAAGATTTTGGTATCAGCCGGGAAACCCTTTACCAATACTTGAAAGAAAACTGATCATGCCAAGGCGCAGTTTATTAAGCCAGGCGGAGCGGGAATTGCTGTTTGCTTTTCCAACGGATGATTCTGAAATGAACCAATATTATACATTCAGTGAGCATGATTTGTCTTTTATCCGGCAGCATCGAACGCCACAGAATAAATTAGGTTTTGCTGTACAGATTTGTTATTTACGATACCCGGGTTATGCTCTACCACCTGATGGTGAGCCTCCCTATCCTTTGCTCCAAATGATTGCAAAACAGATCAATTTGGATTCATCTGCCTGGCCTCTATATAGTACCCGTCCGGAAACTCGACGAGAGCATTTGTTGGAATTACAAACCGCATTCGGTTATCGGCCTTTTTCGGGGGAAGATTATAAGGCGTATTTGAGAGTCCTCGTTGATTTGGCCCTTCAGACTGATAAAGGTATTTTTCTGGCCACATCCCTATTTCAAGAATTACGAAAACAAAAAATTATTATTCCACCGATTGACGTTATTGAAAAGCTTTGTGCCGAAGCCCTTTCCCAAGGAACCAATCAAATCTACACAGTTCTTACAGAATCTCTTACAGATATTCAGCGCCAACGGTTGGACGAGTTATTGGATTTGAAACCCGAAACCAGAATAAGTCATTTGACCTGGCTTAAACAACCGCCAAATGCCCCAAATGCAAAACATATTTTAGAACATATAGATCGTTTGAAATTGATTAAGTCATTTGTTTTGGATGATGAACTTCAACGCCAGGTCCATCAGAACCGTCTACTAAAAATTGCCCGCGAAGGCGAACAAATGACAGCACAACATTTAAGAGATCTTGGAACTGTTCGGCGATACGCTACATTAGTTGCAATTCTTCTGGAATCACAGTCCACCCTCATTGACGAAATTGTCGATATACATGATCGGATTATTGGAACTTTATTTAATCGAGCCAAACACAATCACGCTGAAAAGTTTCAGAGTTCCGGAAGATCCATCAATGAGAAAGTTCGTTTATACTGGCGAATTGGTCAAGCACTGCTTGATGCAAAATCCAAGGGGACAAACCCATTCGAGGCGTTAGAAGCGATCATTCCATGGGAAGACTTTACCAAAAGCGTAGAAGAAGCACACAAATTATCGCAAGACGAAGATTTTGACTACCTTTATTTGATCGGAAATAGTTACTCTCAGGTGCGGCGATATGCGCCATCTTTTTTGGATGCTTTAGTCTTTAAAGCAACACCTTCTGCTCAAGAATTGCTGAATGGCGTTGAAATTATAAAAAAGTTGAATGATGCCGACACCAGATCAGTTCCAAAAGATGCTCCAACTGGTTTTATTCGGAAACGATGGCAAAACCTTGTCTTTGTAGATGGGACGATTGACCGGAAGTATTATGAATTATGCATTCTAACGGAGCTCAAAAATGTGTTGCGGTCCGGAGATATCTGGATTAAAGGGTCAAGACAATTCAAAGATTTTGAAGAATACCTCATACCAAAAGTTAAGTATATCGAGTTATTTAATAGAAGAGAGTTGCCTCTGGCTGTAGACATCGATAATGATATTTATCTCAAAGAGCGTTTTTCATTGTTAGAAAACAAGTTAAAAAACCTCAATGAGCTTGCGGGACATAACCAATTACAGGATGCGACGATTACGGAGTCGGGTTTGAAGATCTCTCCGTTAATTAATGCTGTACCAGATGAAGCCGATACATTGATGAGACAAACCTATGCTCTTTTACCTCATTTGAAGATTACTGAACTTTTACTTGAAGTGGATAATTGGACTGGATTCACAAATTTGTTTACCCATATTAAGACCGGGGAATCTGCCAAAGATCGTATCCTCCTGCTTACAACGATCCTTGCAGATGGCCTCAATCTGGGATTAAGGAAAATGTCCGAGTCTTGTGAAAACACAACTTTTGCCAAACTATCCTGGCTTCAAGCCTGGTATATCAGGGATGAAACATATTCTTCTGCTTTGGCAAATTTGGTTAATGCTCAGTCCCAACAACCATTGGCATCTTTCTGGGGCGATGGTACTAAATCGTCTTCGGATGGTCAAAGGTTTCGAGCAGGAGGATATGCTGAGGCAGGAGGTGGTATTAATCCAAAATATGGAAGTGAACCAGGGGTTCAATTTTACACACATATTTCTGATCAATATGCACCATTTCACACAAAAGTCATTGCCGTAGGCGTAAGGGATGCTACCCATGTCCTTGATGGTCTTCTCTATAATGAGTCGGATTTACGAATTGAAGAACATTACACTGATACAGCCGGGTTCACCGATCATGTGTTTGCTTTGATGCACCTGCTTGGGTTCCGGTTTGCACCCCGTATTCGGGATCTGGCAGATAAAAAACTTTATGTTCCAGGTAATCAAAAATCATATCCTTCCTTGACTCCTTTGATCGGTGGCAACATTAATAAGAAGTTGATTGAGGATCATTGGGATGAAATTTTGCGTTTGGGAACATCCATTAAGCAAGGAACGGTTACTGCATCCCTGATGCTCCGAAAATTAGGAAGTTATCCTCGACAGAATGGCCTGGCCCTGGCGCTGCGTGAATTTGGGCGAATTGAACGGACATTATTTACGATGGATTGGATTCAGGATTTGGAATTACGGCGAAGGGTGCAGGTTGGATTGAATAAAGGGGAAGCCAAAAATGCACTTTCACGGGCAGTATTTTTCAATCGTCTTGGAGAAATTCGTGATCGAAATATTGAAAATCAGCAATATAGGGCCAGTGGGTTAAACATTGTAGTCTCAGCAATAATTCTTTGGAACACGGTTTACTTGGGACGGGCAATATCCGCTTTAAAAGAGAGGGGGTATGTAGTGGATGACAACTTACTCCAATATCTTTCACCTTTAGGTTGGGAACACATCAATCTTACAGGAGATTATACCTGGCAGCAAAATAAATTGGTCAAACAGGGGAGTTTCCGACCTTTGCAACCGATCACATAAAAAACCTTAGCGTACGATTTTTTCCGTTTCGTGAGCTGACCCCAATCACCCCCTGCGCCTCTTCGTAGACAGCCCCTTCAATACAGCCGCCAGTGACCGACCCCGCAATCTCCTTTGTGGTTGTCATTGCCATCTTGGCCCCCAACGGTCTCAGGGACACCCCCTCCCTTTTGACATTTGTTGCAACAGCAACCGTTTTACCTTCTTTTCGCCATGTTTCAATTTTTTCGATAACTTCACGCATGTTGACCTCGCCTGTCTGCTATGAACCGTTTCGCCAGACTGCCCGTCTCATTTGGATTGTACTGGCAGCGAATCCTCACATCCAAATTTCGGATGGATGGAATTGTTCTGAGTGCCTGCTCCACCCATTTTGTAGAATCCTCACCAGTGAGCATCCGGGTTTCGACGGTCAGAATTGTTTTTGCTCCATCTCCATCCACCGTTACCGAAAAATTTAATAACCCTGGCACCGGGAATAAAGCCTCATCAAAAACCGGCATCCTCAGGACATCATCCCCAATTGACACGAATCCACTTAAGCGCCCACTCACCTTCTCCAGTGTTTTCAGGTCTGTCCCGCATGGACAGGCCCCGGGGATAAAACGGCTCCGGTCGTCCATGCGGTAACGGACGAGCGGCATTCCAAAACGTGTGAGCGTGGTAAAGACCACTTCGCCGTATTCGCCTTCCTGCACAGGTTCACCCGTGAACGGGTTGATCACTTCAAAATACATGTCGGCTTCGCGCAGGTGGTAACCGCGATGTCCAGCACATTCGACCCCACCCCCCAGGCCCATCTCAGTTGTGCCGTAGTGATTGTAGACTTCGCAATTCCAAACCTGTTCCAATATCGCCACAATCGTCGCTGGAACATAATCGGTGGACAGCAGCACGCTCCGCGGCCTGTGCATGGACGGCAGCCAGCGTTGTGCCAGGCCAAGCACCTGTGTCGGCGACCCCACCAGGCAGTCAACCTGCCTGGCATGGACGACTTCCAGCGTATGAATGGGATCGCGTACCAGGCCGTAAGGAATGGGTTTCATACCCAGACGAATCAAACCTTTATGAAGCAAATCGCCAACACTTCCGGGTTTTTCACCGGGCAACAGAATTAAAACTGTTTCACCCGGATCAGCCAGTGTGGACATGCCCACACCAAAAAAGTCGATCGTGAGCTCCTGGTCATCTGCCGTAAAAAAAATCCGTTTTGGTTCCCCCGTCGTCCCGGAGCTTTGCAGCGTGACCACACGTTGAATTTCGTCCTGCGAAACGCAAACAAATTGCAGCGGGCTGCGGCGAATGTCATTAGCTGTGGTGAATGGGAACTGGCGCAGATCATCCAGGCAGGTGATCGATTCTGGCATCGCGTTGAAGTGCCTGCGGTAAAAAGGGCTCTTCGTCCGCACAAGGGCCAGTGTCTCATTCAATTTTCGCAGCTGCCATGCTTCAACTGCCTGCCGGGTCAGCGGCGCTTGACTGGCGTCAATTTTTCGAAAAATCCAGGGATCAAGCGGTGTGATTTTCAATTTGTTTATCTCGATAAAGGGAGCGTCCCTGGCGGTCGGTCAGGTTGTAAGCACAAAACGGCACCAACCGCCCATCCGGGCTGGCAGTATGGATATAACAATCACGCAGACGCTCCAGGTCGAGGGTCCAGGCATCCTGAAAAGCCATCCCCGAGATGCAAAAAGTATGCGTTCGTTTGCGTTCGAGAAAAACATCCCATTCACCCAGGCTTGGGCCGCTGGAAGCCGGTAAATCCAATTGTGATGCAGGTGTTGACCAATGTTCAGCAACAAATTCACGCGAACGCGCCGCCCCCTGGGCTGCTTCCACCGGTTGGCAGCAGCACGAACTGGTTTTGTGGCGGGTGAGCGCTTTCAGAGCGCCGTCGGGCATCTGTACGAAGTTGCCATGGAAAGAGCAGGCAGCGTTTTCACCCCCCGGCGGGCAAAAACTGGCAGCAAGTATCAATCCATCGGTCTGTTTTTCGATCGCCCGAATAATTTCCGGGATAGTGATCCGCGATTCGTTGGCGGGACTCTCCGGATAGCGTCCAAAGTAACTGATGGGTTGGAAATGCACGCCGCGCACGACAGGCATATGTGCCAGCGCCAGGCGGATGATACTGCCAATATCCTCCGTGTTGACCCCGGGGATCAGGGTTGGCACCAGGACAACGCCCACCCCCAATGTTTCACAGTGTTGAATGGCAGCCATTTTTTCTGCCATCAAATCTCGCCCGCGGATCGTTTTGTGGATGGCATCCCGGGTGCCGTCGAACTGCAAAAAAACGGTTGAAAGCCCAGCATCTTTGAGTTCCGCCATGTAGGCAGCATCCCTCGCCAGACGCAGACCGTTCGTGTTTAACTGAAAAAAGGTAAAGCCGTAAGAGCGCCCCAGACGAATGATTTCGGGTAAGTCATTGCGGACACAAGGTTCCCCGCCGGATAACTGCACGTTGAACGGACCACCTGCCGCCAGCAAACGTTGATACCAGGCGGAAATCTCCCCCATCGATAAATCAGGCGGCGGGTGATTACCGGCATCGGCAAAGCAGACGGGGCAGTGCAGGTCGCAGCGCCGGGTGACTTCCAGCAGCACGCAGCAGGACTGCTGCCGGTGCTCCGGGCACAGGCCGCAGTCGTAAGGGCACCCCTGGTTGACCTCCGTAAACGGATTTTCAGGGTAAGAAGGTGTTTTTGGCCGCACCCAGGAAGTAAAAGAGGGCTGCCCACGCCAGATCACTGTGCGAAAAGAGCCGTGCTGCGGGCATGTTTTCTCCAGGTAAACATTATAGCCGTGTAAAACACGCATGGCGGGGATACGTACCAGGCATTCCGGACAAACGCTTTCAGTTCGAGACAAGATTTTTTTCACGAATCTATCCCCGACAGGTCGAACCCATTTTCCACTAACAATTCTTTCACTTTCTGGAGCACCCCGGCGACCATCACCGGGCAGCGTTTCGTTTGATTTTGGCTGCTGCCATCCAGAATCTCTTCGCAGCGGATGCCGCCAAACTGCTCGCCGTATTCCGTTTTGAACCATTTCACCAGATCTTCCGCCATGAAAATCAGGCGCGGGTCCTCTTCCTGTTCAGGGGTTCCTTTGCCGGCATACAATCCCAATAAAGATGCGCCGCCGGTCAAGGCGCCGCATAATTCACCCGTAAACCCGAGACCACCTGCCAGCCCTTGCATGGCGCGGATTAAGTCCGGGTTGTTTTTACCCATCAGTTCCAGCCCTTGAAGCATGAGAATTTGACTGCAATAAAAGCCCTGCTTACGGAGTTCCATCAATTGATCGATATCATCCATCTTAAACCTTTCTTGCTACCAGCAGGAAATAACCTAATTTTGCCTTACTGATGGCAATTAGTATATCCATCGGATCAGCTGCTGGTTCAGAACGATTCCAGAATTCACCCATTGAGCCGTGAACCTGGGTTAACTGCGCGGCAAGATATTTTAATGTCTCGGAGTGATCTTCCCATACAAGGATTTCAAAACCGCATTTTACCAGACGTTCAATTAGATCTTCCCGCGTTTTCGTGCCGCGCAAACCGCAGCTCAAAGGCAGCGCGCCCAAAACCGGGAGGCCATCCGGGCTGCGGGCATAAATGTCACTGAGTGCCAGGTGTCCATCCGGGCGGAGAACACGGTGCAGCTCAACCAGTACAGCATCCAGGTTTGACATGACTGAAAGGCTGCATTCCGCCAGAATGGCATCCATCTGGCTGCTGGCAAAAGGTAAATAACCACCTCTGGCGCAGGCAAGCGGCAGGGTTGTTTGTAACAGCGGCCTGGCATCATGATCGACCCCCACCGTATGGGTAAAACCACCCTGGTGTAAATAGCTTACCGTCAAACCACTGCCGCAGCCTACGTCCAGAATATGCGCATTAACTTCTAAATTGCACAATTTCAACATCCGCGCAGTCAGTTCCACGGACCCGGGGCGTAAAAAGCCGCCGGTCGCCTGACTGAGTAAACCAGCTTCATACATGGGCTGCCCAACGGCCGTCGCAGCCACTATTTGTCCTCCAGTGCCTTTTCAACCTCGGCCATTTTTCCGAGCGCGAGTTCCTCTGGAATAAGCACCAGCACGCAGTTGGGGCACTTGAGCAGTTCAACCGGAAATGAATTGCCCAGGTAAGAAATATCCACCTTCCCCGTCACCAGCGGTTGACCGCAATCAGCGCAGGTCCATCCTTGATAATCCGATAAGTTCACATACTGGCTCATTTTTGTGCCCCCATGCCAATTTCCATGCGGTGGCTGTACGCCCTGTGAATCAGGAAAGCACCTTCCTGGGGAGTGTATTCAACCCAGTAGGTCACACTGGTCGGTTTGTAATAGGCCAGGTAATGTCCGTTGGATGCGTTGAACATCCGTTTGCCAGTCCGTTCGGCATATTCGAGCACTTTCTGGATGTCTTCAACCAGGATAAGCCGATCCTCGATTTGCTGTTGAACGGTCTCAGGTAAAATCAGGCAGATGGATTCAAAGGTTTGTTGTTCAGGCATGCATTCACTCCAAAGTTCTTTTAGTAGTCTGGTTTTAAGCCGTGCACGGTTTTCATGGCGCTGCGAAAAACCCGGACCGGGTTGGCTGGCCAGTTCAGGATTTCCGGGCGAAAAAATCAGGTCCATCATATGCAGGGTCGGTTTTCCACGCCGCGCAAAAAAATCACGGCACATGGCGCAGTAAGTGACATAGTCAAGCTGGCTTTCACCAATGCGGCGCTGAACAATCTTTTCAGACAGCGGGCGATTGGCCAACCAGACCAGGCCGCCGTAGGAACAGCATTCGGTCTTATCACGGCTGAGGGGCAGTTCCTGGATTTCGCAGCCCATTTTAAGCAGAATGTTCCGCACAGCATCTTGAATTTGGGGCTCATAACGCGTCGAGCAGGGGTCATGAACTGCCACCGGAGCAGATAAATTCTGAACATGAAACTGTTGCGGCCCCAACCGGTCAAACACATCCCAGAAGGACAATATTTCCACATCTGGATAGTGAGTTTTGAACACCTGGTAACAACTTGAACAGGCCAGGATGACTTTTGGCTTTCCAAGTTTGTCATAATTGGCTCTAAATTCATCCTGTGACGCTGAAAATAAGTCTTTGCGGCCAGCCCAATCGGCAGGCGCGCCACAGCAGCGCAGCATCAACCCCACACTTTCTGCTGGAAAAACACCGCTCAGAAAAGCATAGGCTTTTTCGACGTACCCCGGGGACGAGGCACTCAACTGGCAGCCCGGGAAAAAAACATAGGAGCTGGAATCAAAACCGGGCGCATTGCTGGACAGGGCAGCCTTTTCGCTGTTGCTGAAAGCCATATCTTGCAGGGCAAAATCGTGCGCCGAGGCAGGCATACGTTTCTGTTCTACCATCTGGCTGCGGGCATCCCTGCAGATGGTACCCATATCCACATCTGCCGGGCAGACTTCTCCACACAACCCACACAAAGCACAGGAGTTGATAAACTGGTTCGAATGGCGTGTGCCCATCACAATTGAGAGATTGTTATATATCTCCCGGATATACTTTTTGGGGTAGCCTTTGTACTGATTGAGATATTCACAAACTTTGACACACTCCATACACTCGCATTGCAGGCAGCGCGCCGCTTCCGTCTCGGCCACTTCAAGGTTGTAATGGGTGAATAAATCCGTGGAAATAAGGGGCGCCTGCGGCATGATACCGGCAGTATTAGTGTATAAGCGTGTGGTATACGGACCTTCATTACTGCGCGATGCGGTCATTGAAACTTTTTGTAAAAAACGATCGATCGAGGTGGCAGCCCGGCGGCCGTCCGAAATGGATAAGATCGCGGATGGCTTAAGCTCCTGGTTGGGGAAAGTGGATGAAATCCGCAGCACATCGCCCCCGGCAAAGATTTTTTCGCGGCTGGTCTGGAAGGTAAACGGATCGATCTCGATCCGGCCTTTATCGTCCAGTTTCAAATCCAAGACATCCCCACGGCACGGGCCCATTCCCAGATAGACGGCATCATACATGTCACACAAACGCGCCAAAACCGTGCTGTGGCCGTTCCCCCC
>Ga0118677_10006146_pt1 | contig 20526 bp, 16 predicted proteins | sample AliMusrvi5mmetaG_FD_86154 | JGI IMG/M metagenome (GOLD analysis project Ga0118677, IMG submission 86154)
ATTAGAAGGATGCCCTTTGTTCGGTTCTCCCTTCTTTTTTGCAAGACTGACTGTAGAGCCTTTGGTTGATCGGCTTTAAAGTTTCCTCTCTAGTTCTTAGAAATCTTTTTGAGTTCTTCCTTTTTGCCATTTTGTTAATAGCATCTTCGGTAGCAGAGTGCTTTGTTTTGATAGATGCAGCTTTCCTCTCATCAACAATATCTAACGGAATTGATTTCGCACATGTCAGAAAATGTTTGGAGCTTAAGGAAATCATTAATAGGTTCCCTTACAGCAGCAGGAACAATTTCTTTATATAGAGACAATATATTTTGTCTTGCCAAAAAGGTTCTAGAACTTGATTTTCATAAATTTATCTGAAGCTTGCTTCCCTTCATTCAGTCTATTTTTCTCAAAAAACTTATAATCATGAAAAAATTAGCTTATATTTTCTCAGCAATGATCTTATTTGCCTTCTTGTTCGCCGCAACAACACAGGCTCAGAATATTTTCCCCGCATCAGGTAACACTGGTATCGGTACAGTTACACCACTCTATCAGTTGCATGTTACAACTGGCAACACAGGTGCTGCTACCTCTATCACAGTTGAAAAACAAGCAGGTGCCGGTGGAGCCCAGTTCATCATGGCCGACTTAGGTGCTGCCAACAAATGTGAGTGGAGATTTAAATCAGCCGCTGGTGGATTATTCAAAATCAGGGATAATTATCACACATCTGATGTTGTTGTACTGGAACCAGTTGCTGCAAACGCTGCAACCGCTCTGTACCTGAAAGCCAATGGAAACATCGGTATCGGAACAACCAATCCTCTTGCAAAACTTTCAGTTAACGGAACAGGTACTTTCAATGGTAAAGTAAAATGCACCGAAATTGAAGTTTTAACCGCTGCTTTCCCCGATTTCGTTTTCAAAGCTGGTTACAACCTCCGTCCGTTGTCAGAAGTTGAAGCTTACATCAACCTCAACAAACATTTACCGGAAGTTCCTAGCGAAGCTGCTGTTTTAGCCAATGGCTTAAACCTCGGCCAGCTGAATACCACCCTGCTCCAGAAAGTTGAAGAATTGACTCTGTATATGATTCAGCTTCAGAAAGACAATGACGCTCTGAAAGTAAGAGTATCAAGTCTGGAGAAATAACATTAGCTGTTGAATTGCTTCAGATCGTCTGACCAAGATTCCGGGAGTTGATCCGGGAAAAGTTGAGAAACGAACTGATAAACAAATTCAAAATGTTGGAAAATCCGCTTCCTGTATTCCACAGGAAGCGGATTTTTTTTACTCTCATTTAAGGGTTTGATATCCGGAACGATGTCATCAATATTAAGAAAAGAATTGATCTTTTTTAATTCCTGACCCATCGTTTGTGAACCGAAGAGATGTTCAAAAAAGAGGATCAGGATGTTGTCTGCAGGTACAACACTCTTTATAACAGAAAGCGTTCTTTTGTAGTCGGTACGTAAAAAATACTGGGGGTTATCCAGGCATTCTATTGCCTTGTCCATGGCTGAAAAATCTTTAAACCTTCCATCATGCAGGTTAAGATGCGACCAATATCGATCACATGGATTTCGGAGTATAAGAATAAATTTTGCAGCAGGGAACATGTTCAAAATGGCTTTAAACCCATCCCTGTTTAATAAGGTGTAAGAAGGGGTGATTTCACCGAATACCCGGTGTTCGGACGTCAGGATGGAATTAAAATATTCCCGGTACTTTTCGGGATCATCGGCCATTTCAATACGGTAAAGAAGACAATCGTATTGCAAAGTTTCCTGCAATGTAGCTTCGTTCCGCTCAATTTTTGCCTTTATCTCCTGAAGTTGAACATAAAAATGATCCTTGTTGTATATGCCGCATAAATCGGGTCTGTAAATCGCGTCGAAGTAATGCAGTTCTTTAATTGCACTGAAGCAAACCTGCGGATGTTGTGTGAAATAATTTGCCAGCCAGGTTGTCCCTGTTCGCTGGGCTCCGATACCTACAAAGTATTGTGCCGACATATGTTTTCGGGGTTATGGTAAAATATGTGCGCAAAGTTCGTAAAGTTTATGAATTACCGTGCTAATGCAGGCAAATTCTCACTGGGAAAGAGAATTTTGCATATGTTTGCGTCATAAAAATCGAATAACAGGGAGAGACATTAAATATGGATTTCAAACGTGGGCGTAAAGCCCTGGTAGTTATAGGAATGCATCGGAGCGGAACCTCCATGGCTTCCGGGATATTCAACATTCTTGGATGGGACCTTGGATCGAGCGTAATTCCTCCGCTGGATGAAAATGAGAAGGGATTTTTCGAGAACATCCCGATAAACCAGCTCAACGACCGGCTTCTGGGGTACCTTGGCTCTTCATGGCATGAAACTTACCTGTTCAGGAAGGAGTGGGCAATTCAAAATCAACTGGCTGGTTTCACAGATGAATTAACCGGCATCTTTGCACAGCAGTTCCCTGAATCTGATCATTTGCTTCTCAAAGACCCGCGTTTAAGCGTACTCCTGCCATTGTACCTTGAGGTGTTCAAAACCCTTGAAATTCTTCCTTATTTCATCATCTGCGTCAGAAATCCTTCTGAAGTAGCGGCCTCCCTCGAAAACAGAAACTATTTTTCCGGAGAAAAGTCGGTTCTGGTCTGGATGGATTATATGCTCAATGCTGAATTTCATACCAGGGCATACCCCAGGTCTTTTACTTTTTTTAACGATCTTGTACAGGACCCCTTTTTACTGATCCGGGAGGTTTCGCGCAATTTCCACTCTGATTTGAACTTAACACCGGCACTGGAAAGTAAAATCAGGTCGTTTGTGGAAAGAGATCTGAAACATCACAATTATTCCGACATTCCTTCCGATTCGCTTTTTGTTCCTGAAATACCTGAGTTGTACCACCTGTTTTCCAGGGCAAAAGAGGGAAAATTTACACCTGTTGATAAAGAAGGGATCGATAACCTCTCTGCTTCGTTTTATAACAGGCTGAACTTTTTTCAGGGTATTGGTCCTGGCATTGAAGCTTCCTTGCTGGTCGTGCAGGATACCCGGATAAAAAATGTAATCAGCAGATCTGTTCTTTCGGGCCGGAATAACATTGTTTTTGATCTGTCAGTTTTTAAGGGGATCACTGCTATAAAGTTTGCCCCGGCAAATTGCAGGGTTGTTTTCATGGTTCATCATATTAAACTCCTGGGTATAAGCGGCAATACCTTCGCATTTGATGAGTTTGCAACAGGCGATGATTTTTATAAGACCCGGTATAAGAAACATAAGACCAATGAGAAGTTGTATTTTCCGGATGAAATCCCGGAGATAACCTTCAACATGGCTGGTTTGCCGACAGAACTGGCCGGCATTGAATTTGAAATAACTTATTATTCATTTGCTGAAGGCGCTTTGAATTTAACTGTTGCAAGCAATACGCAGCTGATTGGTTCATTCTATCATGAGCGGGAGGCCCTTAATGACCGGCTGAATACAGCAGGGAGGCAGGTGGAAGATTGCGGGGAGAAACTGGGAAAACAGGAGAACGAACTAAAATTCCTGAAAGACAAACATAGAGAATATGCTGAAGAAATCCGGGTTCAGCAGGAGGAACTACTTTCCAGGGAAAAGAGAGTTCAGGAACTAAGTAATTCCCTGACCTGGAAAACAGGGCGCCTGGTGCTTGGACCGGTCATTTTCTTGTACGGGCTTGTTCAAAAATTGTTCATCCCGAAAAAATAAACGCAGAACCTGCCTTAAACGATATCCTGACGCCTGACAATATAGTCGTCAATGTTGAAACTGGTGGCATCGGCAATAATTTCATCACCTCTCTCGGCGACGACAAACCCCTTGGTGATGGTAAGATTTGAAATCAGGGAAATGGAGGTTCCGGCAGCATCCATGAGTTTTGTAATTAATTTGGCAGGCGACTCCAGCACGGACCATGGGTGTTCTGCTGCGATATAGGCAGGCCAGTGCCCCCAGGCCCAATCTTCGATAACATAGAGTCCTCCGGGCCGTAGCATGGGAAAAAGCACCTCAAAACTTGCCCTGGTGGGTTCATACATATGGGAAGCGTCATCGATGACCAGGTCAAGGGGTTCGGTGAAATTTGCAAGGGCAATTCTCCGGAGATTTTCTTTGTCTGATTGATCTGTTTTCCAAAAGGTCTTTATCTTCTCCTTTAACCCGCGGGAGGTGACATAGTTTTCAAAGTAGGTACTGTCCTGCCTGTCAAGCAGGTCTATGGCAATGTGTTTATCAGGCTTGAACAGTTCAAACCAGAAGGCCACACTCCCGCCATCAAAGATGCCTAATTCAAAAATATTTTCAGGGTGAAAATCAGGGTGCCGCTGAAAAAACTCCTCGTATTTGTCAACGATCTTTTTTCTTTTGAAAAACCTGAAAAACTCATTTCCGGTCCAGTCACCCGTACGAACCTGTTCCAACCGAAAAACAAGTCCGTCATAAAGCATTCTGTCTGATTGCCATTGTAATTTTGAAAACATGGTAGTCTGTTTTGTGCGCGTTAGATTCTGTTTTTGAAAATTCAGATTGCAAATCCCAATGATTTCAAGAAAGAAAGGTCCTTGTCATCAAATCCGGTAAGATCATGGTTCAGGTACCTTCCGGTTGATTCTGCAACCTTTGGCAACTGTACGCAATTTCTCATGGTTTCTTCATCCGCCTCAACCTCCAGGAATACCAGAAGTTTTCGGATTTCGGGTTCCGGATCGATGCAGAACCGGTCATAATTGATCCACATGAACCGTTTGGGACCCAATTTTTCTCCTTTTTCCAGGGCCAGCCGGTTGGCTTTCACCCAATACCTGAAGGATGCCAGCGGGATCTCCTTGTCGGTTTTGGGCAAATCGACCCCGAACATCGGACCCCAGTTGTATAGTTGCTGCTGGTTGTCGCTGAAAGCCATGTCGAGCCCATGCCTGATGGTATGGATGTATTTGAAATTCTCGAAACACCTGGCCATTTCCGTGATCAGTAAATGAGAATTGGGTTCTTTCCAACCCCATCCGGCAAACCCGGAAAGGTCGGCATCATTTTCAAAAAATATTTTCTTTGCCCTCTCCAGGGGCCAGGTGCCTTTCCCGTGGCCCAGGTGATTATGACCATGAATCGACATGTCAGCCATGGCATGCACCAGGTAAGAGGCTTCGTTTAATGACATGGATCTCTTTGAAATAACCAGTTTTTGCAGCAATTGCAACCCTGTTTGAAGGAGACGGTTGTTGGTCCTGTTTTTGTAAAACCAATTTTTTCGTTTGAATAAAAGGGTATAAAGAAGAAAATCTTTGGGTCCGTTAAGATCATTTCCCATGTAAAAATTGAGCAATGAAAGGACTTCAGCGATGACCCTGGTTCCGCTTCCCCCCACTCCGCCAATGACAACCGGGCCCTTTTTTTCAAGGTTGGTTTGCTTACGCTCTGTTTTCAAATGGAATCCGTTTTGGTTAGAATCATCAAAAGTATAAAAAATGAATCATTAATATGGTAATTTTACCGGCTATTTTAATTGCAAAAACTTGAAGACGATCCGGCCTATCGCAATATATCTGCCGCAATATCACCCGATTCCGGAGAATGACCTCTGGTGGGGTGAGGGTTTTACCGAATGGCGGAATGTGAAAAAGGCGAGTCCCCTGGTCAGGAATCACTACCAGCCTCATTTGCCGGCCAATGCGGATTTTTATGACCTGCGCGATCCCGCAACCCGCGAAAAGCAGGCAGGGTTGGCCAAAGCGCATGGAATCCATGGTTTTTGCTACTACCATTACTGGTTTAACGGCAAGCGGTTGTTAAACCTCCCGATCGATGAGGTCTTAAAAACCCGCCAGCCTGATTTCCCTTTTTGCCTTGCATGGGCAAATGAAGACTGGACGAGGGCATGGGATGGCGCCACCGGGGAAGTGCTGATCAAACAAAACTACTCACAGGAGGATGATCTTGACCACATCCGGTTTTTAAGCACCGTTTTTGACGACCCAAGATACATCCGTGTTGACGGGAAACCCCTTTTCATCATCTATAAACCCATTCTCTTTCCCGATATCCGCAGGACCCTGGATACATGGCGGGCCGAAGCGCTTAAAATCGGAATCGGGGAGTTATACCTCTGCTATTTCGAGAATGAGATCCAGGGCATCGACCCTCAAACCCTTGGATTCGATGCAGCCATTGAGTTTCAGCCAAACTGGTGGAAATTGCCCCCGGTTATGAACAGGAACAAAGCCGGCCTTTTTTTCAAAAAACATGAGATTTATCTGAACCAGTATTATAAACACAAATTCTACGATTACCAGGAGTTTGCCAAAATCATGATCGAAGCCGGCCAAAAAGTGACCTATAAAAGATATCGCGGCATAACCCCCATGTGGGACAATGCTGCAAGAAGAAAAAAAGATGCCTCTGTTTTTTTAAATTCGACGCCCGAAAAATATGAATTCTGGCTCCAGTCGGTACTGCGGGATTTCAACCCCTTCAGCGACGGGGAGAATTTTATTTTCCTGAACGCATGGAACGAATGGGGAGAGGGCAACCACCTGGAGCCTTGCGGGAAGTGGGGAAACAGCTACCTCGAAGCAACGAAAAGGGCCTTATCGGGAACCGGGGAATAATCCCGCGGATTAAAATTGTTTTGTTACTTTTGACACGAATTAGCAACTATGACCAAAACTCTTGCCATCATCCTGAACCACAACCTGCCTGAATATACCAACTGGTTATACGGTTCATTAAAGGAATTCCAGGATGAAAACTATGACCTGCTGGTGATGGACAATGGTTCCAGGCCAGAGCTGATGCCATCAACCACGCATATCAGGCTTGAGAACAATCTTTACTGGGGCGGTGCATTGAATGAAGCCTTTAAACTTGTCCTGAAGGATGATCAGTATGACTCTCTCCTCTTCCTCAACAACGACCTCGAGGTTACAGCAGAGGTTTTCGTGAACCTTCTGAGGGAAGAGTTGTTCAGCAGGGACCTGGCCCTCGTTTCGCCTTGCATTGCCGGCCGGGAACAGCCCTGGAAGCAAATGCAAAACTGGGGCAGCAACGAAACACGTATCGTTAAATGGGCCGACCTCATGGCGCCTCTTTTTCACCGGAAGTTCATCGAGGCAGTCGGGCAATTCGATCCCGAACTATATTACGGATGGGGTCAGGAGTTGCTCAGTCACGAAGTATGTACGGACCATGGATGGAGAATCGGGGTTTGTGATCACATCTGCATCCTGCATGTCGGGAAACAGACGTTGCTTCAGAACCGGCTCTTTTCACAGAACGGGAAGGAGGGCGGGGCATCAGAAGAACCCATTTCTCTTACCGACTCTCACGCCATGGCCATGAATGAATATCGCACCTATTTTGTCAACCACCCGATGAAACACGGCACGTTTGACGGTCTGCGTTCCTACGGGGAACATTATACCTATTTTGGTGCGCTCCCCGCAAACCGCGGCAGGAGTGTTGAGAAGCAAAAACCTGCGCTTTTGCAGCGACTTTCGGGGTATTTCAAAAACAAGTAACGGATGAAATCCGACAGGATTTGACGAACCAAACATACCAACCATGTTCATTTTGAGTGCAGGGATGCCAAAATCCAGTTCCACCCTGTTGTCATTATACCAGAAGAACATCCTGGAACATTCGGTTCAGGGCAATGGCCAGAAAGAATTCGAGCAATGTGTCAAAGACGGGAAAGTCAATGGTGTCGGGATCTTTGTGCACAACCTGGAACAACCGGAAATCCTGCAAAAACTCGTGGACCTGAGTGAAAAAATTGGTCCTTTCGTGGTGAAATCGCACCTGGCCCTTTCTGCCTCTCTTGCCGCGTTCCTGGTGAATAAGCAAATATTGGCCACTTACATCCATCGCGACCCCCGCGATGTGATCCTTTCGGCCATGGACCATGGGAAGCGACCCCCTGATCACCCGACGATGAATGAATTTTTCCTGCAATTTAATACGGTTGAGAATTCCATCCCCCTGGTGAGGGAATTTTGCAGGACTGGCATTGAGTGGGTGGAGTCGGGGTTGTGTGAACTCTTCAGGTATCACGACCTGGTGGTCGATCCAGAAAGGGAATTGATCCGCTTCAGCAGCCTCATTCATGCCGATCCCGAAGTTGCCTATATCCGCGACTTGATCCGTAATTTTACAGACACCACTAAAAAGTGGAAACGGCAATTCAATACCGGGAAAATCCTCAGGTATGCCGACGAAATGAGCCCCCCGGAAATTGAACTGTGTAACAGGGAGTTGGCGGAAGAGCTGAGGGTACTGGGATACCAGACAGTTTAACCGGGTTTGTTCTTTTTGTAAAACAGGGAGATTGGATTGATGCGCGAAAAAAGAGAAAAAACACCGTGGCCGAATCGCCAGGAATAGGATTTGTAGATTGAATCAACCCGCTGAACCAATTCGGTTATCATTTCCTCCTGCATTTGCAGCTTTTCATTCAATGTTTTAATGTAGTTATCTTTCATCATTATTTCACCGGAAACCAGATGATCATATTTGTATATCAGGCTGTATATGTTTTCGTAAGCCTGGTTACCGTTTCTGTTTTGAAAAATGTAATAAAGGTCAATCATTTCATTTCTGTCTCCGGTTTCAAACAGTTTGTTTGAAAATTCCTGCCCTGACAACTGGAGTCTTTCCTGCATGGCTATTTTCAGACTTTTTTGCAGTACGTCATCCGGAATAAAAGGTTCCTCCTGTGTTAACTGTTTGCAAACAAGAATGTTCGGAGCCATTTGATTTACTTCCATCTTAATCATTTGATTGGTCGTATTCCATGAAAACGACTGAGTAAGAAGGTACCTGTTCATAAGGATGCTGATATCCGCTTTTTGGGAATCAGTCAATTTATCAACATAGTCCGAGAGTTCAACTGCAGCAACTCTGCTTTCATGTTCAATATGATACAGGTAATCATTGTTAAAGTCTAATTTAACGAGCCCGGTTTTTTCCAGTCTCATATACAAATCAGTATCATCATATCCATATAACTTTAAAAGTTCATTATATCCATTGACATTAAAAAAGTCGTTTCTGTAAATATATGCAGTGCCATTTAAGTGTGTTTCATTTGAATCTCTCCCCAAAGCCCAATTCCCGGTATAAAAAACACCTTTTGTAAGCGGATGGTGATCGAAAAAACCATGATTGATTTTGATATCACCGTCAATTTTCATGATTTTATCACTTGTTGAAAATCTTGCACCAAGGTTAAAAGCCTTCGTTTGAATCCATCTTTTTTGGTTTTCAGCAACCACAAGCAAGACCCGGCTATCCTGGAAATCGTTAACCATCGATATAAGTGATTCATCGGAGTCCCAATCTACAATGATGATCTCATCAATCTCATCATGGGTGAGCCATGTTTTCAAGGCCTGCTCCAGCGTCCCCTTCCGGTTTTTCACCGCTGTTATAAGTGAAATTCCTTCTGTAATGGCACTTTTAAAAGGATTCAAATTGTTACTGGTCATCTGGTCTGAGTATTCATTTTGTTGTTTTTCCGACTTTCAAACAAATTTCATGGATATGTGTATCCTCCATATTTTCACCAAAACTAGCGGTGATTTTTCATAATGTTGATTTTCTTTGCAATAAAAATAGCCGGAGCAAGAAGAGTCTTTCCGGTTTTCCAGGTCAATGAATGAAATATGGAATCAATTTCCGCTTGCTTTAGACTGACAATAGCATTTGAAGCATCCAATTCTTTTTTTTGCAAATAAATAGTTTGCCCCAGATTCTGCTCAAGGTCCTCGATGATCTCTTTCAAATGATCAATATGCCAAATCGCTCTCTCATATAGTTGTATAATACCTTCGTTCTTATCGGTATATCGTTTCCATACGGCATCCTGTTCCTCACGGATGTTTATTGTTAATTGCGTATGCTCTGTTGTTAAATTGCCAACGGATGTATAAAATTGTTCTAACTGTTCCTTAATATGTCTTTCATTGTCGTCCGGACCTGAGTGAATCGATAGGTCATACGTAGCCTCGTCGTTCAATATTGTCTTCTTGGAAGCTGACCTGTTAGTTAGGGTCAGATCCGTGAACTTATAGCAAAGACTTTGTAATTTGGTATTAAAAGCGTTTTGATTCGTAAGAACTTGCTGGTTCAACCGCTCTGTTTCATCCATTAGTTCCCGGATGGTCTTCTTGTCAAGTGAAACACAGTAACGAGATACAGGGAAATAGAAGTTAGATTTGATATCGTGATAACTTTTTTCATTCAGATCAAGCTGAAAATACTCAACAACTTTCTCCAGAAAAACCTTATCAAAAGAAAAATCATCGATTTTTGACGACTTTCCTCCACTGCTAAAAAATGCAATGATTTGGTCTGCAAATGTGAATTTATATTTGGCAAAGCAACGCAGATTATAATCCCAGTCGGCAGTTGTCGTGTATTCTTCAGCATAATACCCAATCAGTTCAATGACACTCCGGGGATAAAAAACACTCTGATGGCAAATATTTCGTCTGAATAACTTTCGCATCGAAAATGGCCCATCATAAATAGTGTTGTTTTTGGCCCAGGGAGAATCACCCCTTATTATAACATCGCCATAAACAATTTGCTCTCCTTGAAAAAAACCCTGGCCGACAAGGTCCGACAAAACATCCTCATTATAAAATTCATCGTCAGCACCCATAATATAGATCCAATCACCTTTACAAAGGTCCAAACCTTTATTAATTGCATGATAGATCCCGTTATCCTTTTCACTATAAAGTTGGATATGGTTGTAACGACATTGATAATCACGGATAATTGATAAGGTGGCATCAGTGGAACAACCATCAATAAAGATATGTTCGATGGTTTTATACCTTTGGTTGATTATACTTGACAAATTCTGTTCAACAGTTGATGCGGCATTGTAAGTAGGTGTAATGATCGAAATCAAAGGTAAATTCATGCGTTACCAGTTGTTTTATGGAAAAGTTGTTTTTACTGCCCTGATTAATTTATGAAAAAGCAGGGGAGTCAGTTTCTAAGACGAATCACTCTTGTTCTAGCACAAATGGGAAAAACAAACCTTTAATAAAAAAGAGGTATGTGTTTCTAAAGCAAACATACATAATATTTGCGATTTCCAGGCACAATATTTAATATCAAAATTCCCCGTCATGCAGGATGATGCCAAACGTGTTACGCGTGAGAACATCTCATATAACCTGTTTACCGGATAATTGCATGAATTTTCAGTTTGTGAATCATTTAGGTTAGTTTTAAAGGAAAAATATCTATTTTTGCTCTCTTAAAGAATTATGGATCAATTCAGACTGAAAACAAATAAAATCATTCAAACAGCTCTGGTTGCCATGATGATAGCGATAAGTTTTATTAATCTGATTCATTATTTATAAACGACATGTTTCATCAAAAACAACTACATTATTGGGATACTATCTGGATGTTGGCCAAAACAGATCTAAAAATGCGGTACCAGGGTTCATGGCTGGGCGCTATCTGGGTGTTTCTCAAACCGTTTTGCCTCTTCCTGATATTGAATTTTGTTTTTTCCAATCTTTTTTTTAAAAACAACCCTAACTACACCATCCGATTACTGGTCGGGCTCATTCTCTGGTATTTTTTCTCAGAATCTACTACAGTAGGAATGAATAGTTTGCTTGCGAAGGCGCACATCTTAAAAAAAGTTTATATCCCTTTGTGGCTTATTATTATTTCATCAACGGTACATAGCGCTCTTGCTTTTTTCTTCAATCTTGCAATCCTGTTTATTTTCCTTTTTGCCTATCATGTGTTTCCGGGCGTGATACAACTATCTGTATTCTTAGTTTATATCATTTTGATATATGGAATTTCATTGACCTATTCTTTTTTTGCTGCTCCTTTATATGTGAGATTCCGGGACCTGAATCAAATATGGGAGGTACTTCTGGGTGTTTTATTTTATGCAAGTCCGATCATTTATCCTATTTCAGCTGTACCGCCCCATGTTCAATCATTGCTGTATTTAAACCCAATGACCTTGCTCATCGAACACTCAAAGGTTGTTTTAATTGATCATGGATTTGCCCGTTTTGATCATCTCCTGATATTTATTGCCATATTCATTCCGTGTTTTATAGGAAGTATTTGGTTCTTGAAAAAATCCTCGAAGAATCTGATTGAAAGTATGTAGTTTTAACTTATTGAAATGAACCACGATATAGCACTAAAAGCAGATAATATTTCAAAATGTTTTGAGATTCCCCAGGAACGTCGAAATACCATCCGGGAAAAAGTTATCGGGTTTCGAAAAAAAACGATCTATGAAAAATACAACGCACTGGAGGATGTTTCTCTGGAAATCAAACGGGGCGAATTTTTCGGCATCATTGGCAGAAATGGAAGCGGGAAGTCAACCCTTTTAAAAATCCTCGCGGGTATTTATTCACCTGATTCCGGATCAATTGCTGTGAATGGACAGATTTCTCCTTTTCTTGAATTGGGTGTTGGTTTTAATCCTGAACTTTCTGGTAAGGATAACATTTTCCTGAATGGCACCATCCTTGGGCTTACATTCAAGGAGATCGAAAAGAAATATCCTAAAATCATCGAATTTTCTGAATTAGAACGATTTATTCACCTGAAAGTTAAAAATTATTCCAGCGGAATGCAGGTCAGGCTCGCATTTTCAGTTGCCATTCATGCCAACAAGGAGATTCTGTTGATGGATGAAGTCCTTGCAGTTGGGGACAGTAATTTTCAACTAAAATGTCTGACGGAATTCATAAACTTTAAGCACCAGAATAAAACAATTGTGCTGGTGACCCACGATTTGGGCGTTGCGCAAAAGTATTGCGACAGGCTCTTGTTGCTGCGCGGGGGAAAAGTAATGATGACAGGCAATTCGAAGGATGTAGCGTCGGAGTATATTGTTCAGAACATGTCTGATGAAGAACGCAGGATTTATGAAAAGACTCAACGGAAAAATGAAGATGAAATAGTTCTTGATAATATTAACATTGATCCGATTTTCATTGAAGAAAGTCCTGCTAATAAAGTTGCAACAATCGAAAAAATTGAGTTTTTAGATGAAAACGGAAGTTTAAAAAATGTTTTCCAAACCGGAGATGATCTTATTGTCCGAATCTGGTTTTCAAAAAATGGTATTGTGGACAAATTGAATTTCGGGGTAGCAATATATTCTTTGGAGGATTATTACATATTTGGTATAAATACCATTTTAGATAATGTAAACACCCAGAAATATGTCCAAAATGGATATTGTGATGTCCACTTTAAACGGATAAACCTGGGTACTAACAAATATTATATCCGGGCGGGGATCTATGAAGATCAAGTCAAAAAATTAATAGATTATGTTGATCAATCTAATGACTACTTTCAAGTGCAGGCATTCAATATGAATACAGGGATAGTTCACCTGGACTATGAATGGATTTGATATTATAGTGGATGGAGGATGTAAGACTTATTGCATTTTATTTACCCCAGTTTCACCCAATCGAGGAAAATGATTCCTGGTGGGGAAAAGGTTTTACTGAATGGACAAATGTTTCTTCTGCAAAGCCTGTTTTTCCCGGGCATTATCAGCCTCATATTCCTGCCGATCTTGGGTTTTATGATCTCAGGCTAGCGGAAGTCCGTGAGGAACAGGCTCGCCTGGCACGAAGCCATGGAATTTATGGTTTTTGTTATTATTATTATTATTTTAATGGAAAACGGTTGTTAAACCGACCATTGGATGAGGTTTTATCATCGGGGAAACCCGACTTTCCTTTCTGTATTTGCTGGGGCAATGAGAATTGGACCCGAAGATGGGATGGTCACAACGAGGATATTCTGATTGAACAAGTTCATTCAGCGGGGGATGATCAGGAATTTATTCGACAATTACTCCCTGTTCTTAAAGATAAGCGATATATTCGGGTAAATAACAAATTGCTGGTACTCATTTATCGTACAGAACTTCTCCCCGACCCCAGGACAACTGCAGGTATCTGGCGCGAATTGGTCAGAAATGAGATTGGCGAGGAGTTATATCTTTGTGCCGTAAACAATTTTGTGAAAGAGACAGACCCCACCTTGATAGGGTTTGACGGGACAGTTCAATTTCCGCTTGATCTTAACCCGGATAGTTATATTGACCAAAAGTTAATTGCAACAATTCATGGGATTGATTATCAGGATATTCGGGATAATTGGTTTGTCAATTATCCAAGTGCGGCCAATCATTTAATCCAGGTAAGAAAGCCGGATTATTCGTTTTTCAGAGGCGTCTTTTCTTCCTGGGACAATACTCCACGAAGACAAAAAGCCGGTACGATTTTCATTAATTCATCCCCCGAATTGTACAAACTTGTCCTGAAGGCGACCATAGGACTTACCAAAGCAGAACATTCTGGTGATGAAAGAATGGTTTTTATCAATGCATGGAACGAATGGGCTGAAGGGGCACACCTCGAACCGGACAAAAAATACGGGTTACGTTTTTTAGAAGCCACAAGAGAAGCGTTAACTGAAAACAATGATTATAAATTACTCATGGAAGAAATCAATGAAATAGATTCCGAATCAAGGAAATTCTATTCTTCAACCGGTCATATAACGGATAGAATTGCTTTAACTGAAGAAAAATTAAGGGAGTTGATGCAGTTAATTGATTCGCACAACACCCAATTCGGAGTGCAGGTATCGGCATTAACACAAAGGATCGAAGATAAAGATAACCAATTGTTGCAGTACGGCAAACTTCTGGAGCAAAAGGATCAGTTAATGCTTGAGAAGGAAAGACAGCTGAATTCAAAAGAGTCCCAACTGCAGGAAAAGAATCAACAAATATTCGAACAATACACTCAAAATATTTCAATAAAAAGCCGCATCCAGGTATTGGAACACGAGGCTCTTCAGTATGACCGGGAGATACAGAAAACAAAAGCCAGTCTTGAAGCGATTACTTTACAGGTAATTCTGAAAGATGAGGTTCTTCATTCTCTTGAAGTTTCGAAAACAGAAAACGAAGAATTAATCCGAATAATAAACAGTCTGATAGTTGATAAAGAGACAGAAATTGGTGAAAAAGACAAGTTAATTCAGGAGAAGGATATTTTACATTCAACTGCTCTCCAAAAACTTCAGAATGCCTCGTATTTAAATCAGGAAAACGAAAGAATCATCCAAAATAAGGAACTATATATCCGGTCTCTTTATAATTCCTTTTCATGGAAAATTACGAAACCCTTGCGCTGGATTCATCCACGAATGATTGCGTTTTTCTACTTTTTCTGTCCCTACGGTTCAAAAAGATGGTTGATCCTAAAAACAATATGCAGGATCATATTGCATCCCGGAGTCTATATTAAAATAATTAATCTTAAAACTATTACCAACTATTTTAAGATTCTTTCCAATGCCAATTTGATCGCCTATGACCAGGGTGTGGCAAACCAGGATGTTGTTGTAAAGAAGCCAACCCCGCCTGCCGCCCCCCCGCGTGCTACCGGGCTTAATCCGGAAAACAAACTTGTTGTACCCGTTTATTCAAAACCAACAGTGTTGTTTTTATTCGCAAAATCCTATCGTGAAGAAATGTTGTTCGATACTGTTGATTCGATTATCCGGAATACAACAGTTCCGTTCAAAATCGTTGTATGCGGAGATTCAAAACATCAACACTTTGATTCGATCCAACATCTTGATATTTTGGAAAATCATGAAATTCCGCTCTGCCTTTCAAAGTTTTCAACAATCAAATATCTGTGCCTTCTTGATGATTCAATCCTGATTCAACCTGATACCATTTCAAACTGCCTGCGCACCCTGGATGGAGATGAGACTTTTTCAATGGTGGTTCCCGGGGTATTGAATGATTCCGGTATGCTTGAATCTGCAGGTTCAATTATATGGAGTGATGGATCCTGTAAGCTTATAGGGAAAGGGGAAGATCCTAACAGTCCTGAATTTTTATATTTGAGGGAAACAGATTCAGGTGACCATTTTGCAATGGTCAAAGAGAATATTTTTTGTCAATGGCTTCGTAATCATCCTTTGAATTTTGATTCCTGGCCTTATGCCCTTCATGATTTATCGATGTTTATTCGGACATCGCAAACCAGGGTGATTTTCCAGCCCCAGGCACAAGTTGCCGGTTTTCTTTCAACGGCTGAACTTCCGTCTGAATCCGTTTTGTTGTTTTTTAACAAATGGAAAGACCATCTCCGGAATGATCATTTCCCCAATGATAACGAGAACTATTTTAAAGCCAGGGAAAGAGGCATTGGCAAACAATACATGCTCATGATTGACCATTATGTTCCGACTTTTGACAAGGATGCAGGCTCCCGAAGCATGAAGTCTTATATGGACTTATTTGTTGAACATAATATTATTCTCAAATTCATGGGTGATAATTTTTACCCGGAAGAGAAATATGTGACCTATTTTCAGCAAAAAGGAATTGAAATTCTTTATGGAGGACAATGCGAAAAGAACTGGCCACGATGGTTGAAAGAAAATGGAAACATTTTTAATTATGTATTTATAAGCAGACCGACAATTGCTATCAAATATATTGATGCCATTAAAGAATTTACCCAGGCAAAAGTGTTGTTTTACGGACATGATCTTCATTATTTACGCGAGTATCGCCAGTACCAGTTGGAGCAAAAAGAGGAGCTTCTCCAGTATTCTCAAAAATCAAGGGAGATGGAAAGCGGTTTGTTTAAGGTAGTTGATGTTATTTATTATCCTTCCCAGGCGGAGATCGATATTATTCAAACTGAGTTTGAAATAAAAGGGAAAGCACGGAAAATAGCACTTTACATTTTTGATGCATTCGAAAAACCCGATTATCAGTTCAATGCAAGAAAAGATATCATGTTCGTCGGGGGATTTTTGCATCAGCCCAACAGTGATGCCATCCTGTGGTTCCTGGATGAGATTTTCCCGACGGTTTGCAAGTCAGTTCCGGGAATTAGAATTTTCATTGCCGGATCAAACCCGACAGAAGTAATAAAATCAAAAGCGGCTGACAATATCATTGTTACAGGGTTTCTTTCCGATGAAGAATTGAAGCAACTTTATCAAAAATGCAGGATTGTTATTGCTCCGTTGCGTTATGGAGCAGGCTTGAAAGGGAAAATTGTTGAAGCACTTTATTATGGTCTTCCTGTAGTAACTACCTCCATCGGATTTGAAGGATTATATGGTGCTGAATCTGTAATTTCTGTTGAGAATACAGCGGAGGATTTTGCCCAATCCATAATCCGGTTATATACCGATGAAAAGGAACTTTTAGCCAGATCAATCGGGTCATTTAACTTTGTAAAAGAAAATTTCTCAAAAGAGAAAGCATTTTCAATAATTCAACCAGACCTGGACCAGGATCAGAGTTATTTTGACAAAAGGATTATTCCATCTTCAAAAATATTATTTGTTTCACATGATGCCAATCTTGGCGGAGCACAATTGCTTTTAATTTCCATGCTCAGGTGGTTCAAGGCCCATACAGCAATTGATATCCGGATATTGTGTAATAATGGAGGGGTATTACTTGACAGATTCAGGGAGATTGCCGATACGATGGTTTATTCTGATATTGAGCATAAATCAAAAATGGACCAGGAGGCTGCAATTCTTCATTTTTGCAACGGGAAGCCTGATTTGATTTATGGCAATTCAATTGCTGCCGGTAAAAGCTATTCTGTATTAAAAGGTATCAATGTTCCTGTTATAACCCATGTACATGAATTACAAGTGAGTATCAAGCACTATGCTGCCGGTTTCATTAAAGATGTTCTGGAGGCTACTACATTTTATGTGGCAGGTTCAAAGGCGGTTGCAGATAATTTAAACAAAAGCCTGGGGATTCCCGAAAACAAAACTGTTGTTGTTCATGATTTTATCGAAGCAAATGCTCTTCCACTGATTTCTGCCAGAGAAAAACTAACCCTCAGGCGAGAACTGGGCCTGGTTGAAAACAAGGTCCTTGTTTTTGGGTGCGGTGTCGGATTATTCTGGCGCAAGGGAATCGACCTTTTTGTTGAAATCGCCAAACATGTGAAAAACAATGGTCCGGATGATTTTCATTTTTACTGGATTGGTTCAACAGTCGATACAGATAACCACCCCAAATCCGGTTCCTGGGAAACTATTTTTAAAAAGATCAAGGATTATGGGCTGTCTCAGCACATAACATTCCTTGGGATAAAGTCAAATTTTAAAGAATATTTTAAAGCAGGAGATATCTTTCTTTTGCCTTCACGCGAGGATCCCTTTCCACTTGTTTGTCTTGAAGCTGCCCAGTTGGGTTTGCCGGTTATTTGTTTCGATAAAGCAGGCGGGATGCCTGAATTTGTTGAAAAGGATGCAGGGTTTGTGTTACCGTTGGAGGATACCCAATCGGCAGCGGCAAAAATCAGGATATTAATCAAGCAGCGTGACCTTTGTGTCACATTGGGGCAAAATGCCAGGCGAAAAGTGCTTGCAAAACATACAGTACCAGGCAATCTTCCAAAGTTATTATCCTACTGCAGGGATATTTCCGGAAAAAAACCAATGGTCTCAATCATTGTGCCCAATTACAATTATGGCAGATTTCTTGAAAAGCGATTGGAAAGTATTTTGAACCAGACATTCAGGGATTTTGAGATCATTATTCTTGATGATGCATCTGATGACGGCAGCCTTGAAATAATAAAACGGTTTCAAGCAGAACATCCTGCAGAAATCATTCTCAATACCGAAAACAGTGGCTCTGTTTTCAGACAATGGTATAAAGGAATGACGATCGCCCGGGCAGATATTATCTGGATTGCAGAAGCAGATGATCTCTCTGATCCATATTTCCTTGAGAAGATGCTGCCTTTGATGAGCGACAAAGATGTAAACCTGGCATATTGTGCCTCGCATGTGATTGATGAAGGTGAAAAAATCATTGAAAACTATTACCAGATTACCGGGTATTATAACAATCTGCCTGGTGGAAATAAATGGTCGAAAAATTATATCAATTCTGCTGACTCTGAGGTAAATGACGGACTCGGAATTATAAATATCATCCCGAATGCCAGTGCTGCCTTAATACGACGTACCTCCATGGCAAGTGTCGACACAGAACAGCTATATTCGTATCTTTGTGCGGGCGACTGGTTTGTTTACCTGAATATCATCAGGTCAGGTAAGATAGCATACAATTCAAATCCGCTGAATTACCACAGGAGACATAAGCAGTCAGTGGTTGGAAGAAGTGTAAATGCTGCCGAAGAGACAATACCCGATTATTTTAAAATTCATAAGTACATCATTGAAAATTTTCATTTATCTGATCTTGCTTTTGAAAAGCAAACCAGGTATGTCCTGGATGATTTGAGGAATTTATGGCCGGATATCAGGGATGAAAAGTATTTTGAATTGTATGATAAAAAGGAATTGAAGAAACGTTTTGATAACAGGAAGTCCCTGTTAACAGGATAATTGATTTTCAATACAGGTCATTTTTGTAAACAGAATTCGTTGGACAAAGTAAAAGGAAAATGTTTATTGTTAGGAGGTGGCGGATTTATCGGCTCCCATCTGGCGGAGAAATTACTCGACGCAGGATATTCTGTGCGTATTTTCGATATCCGTAATTTTTCGCACAAAAATATCTCATCGCTGATAAATAAGCTGGAAATTGTTGAAGGTGATTTTAATAACAGCAAGGATATAAGATCTGCACTTATTGATATTGATTATGTTTTTCACTTAGTGAGCTGCACCATCCCTTCCAACTCGATGATCAACCCGGTATTTGATATTGAAACCAACCTGGTTTCAAGTGTGCGCCTGCTGGAAGAATGTGTGCTCAATAATAAAATAAAATCATTTACTTTTATTTCTTCCGGAGGTACCGTTTATGGAGTTCCAAAAATAATTCCTATTCCGGAAACACATCCTTTGGCGCCATTGAATTCATATGGGATTATCAAGAATACCATCGAAAATTATTGCAGCCTGTATCGTAAAATATATGGATTGAATTGCAGAATCTTCAGGTTATCAAATCCTTATGGTGAGCATCAGAATCCTCATGGTTTACAGGGAGTAATACCGGTTTTCCTAAATAAGGCAATTACAGGAGAGGAAATTGAAATTTGGGGAGACGGAAGTGTTGTTCGGGATTACATTTATATTGGGGATGTTACCGAGGTTCTTACAACTTCTTTGAAGGTTGTTTCGGATGATTTCATTTTTAATATCGGTACCGGCGAAGGGCATAGTCTTAATGATATCCTCGGTGTAATTGAAAAAATTGTAAACAAAAGAATAAATATCAAATATCAACAGGCCCGGACATTTGATGTTCAGGTGAATATACTTGATATCAGTAAAATTAAATCCGTTTTCACCTGGGAACCACAAGTCGGATTAAAACAGGGCATAGAAAAAATATATAACCATTTACTGCAAAAATCAATATAGTTTTTGAATATAAAGAACATTAATCCAGAAAAATCAGCGGAGATATTGATTTGGAGAGAATTTCGGTTAACATGATAATAATG
>Ga0118677_10006148_pt1 | contig 20521 bp, 17 predicted proteins | sample AliMusrvi5mmetaG_FD_86154 | JGI IMG/M metagenome (GOLD analysis project Ga0118677, IMG submission 86154)
CCCGCGCCGGCGTCCGCGCCCTCCCACTCCCCCGCCAGGTCCTCCAGGCGCTGGAGTATAACCTCGTGCAACAACACCTCGACCACCGCGCCTGGCAGCAGCGAAAGGCGCAGTCTCCCAAGCGCACGAAGCAATGGCAGGACAATGACGCCATCTTCCGCAACCCGGTGACGGGCCGGCAGTTGCATATCGAGAGCATCAGCAAACTCTATGCCGACTTCCTCGCCCGGCACGCCCTCCCCAACATCAATCTCCACGGCCTCCGCCACACCGCCATCACCCTCTGGCAAGCCCACGGCATCACCCGCGCCGAAGCCGCCGCCCTCGCCGGCCAACGCACCCTCGCCATCACCGACCACTACACCCACGCCCTCGCCGACCGCCTCAAACAGTCCGCCCAGGCCATGGAAAAGGCCCTAGAAAACCCCTGATGTAACACCATCGGTCACATAAACGCAAACAAATCACCCATTCCACGCACAAAACGACACAATACCAAACTCTCTTTTAATCCGTAGGTCCAGGGTTCGAGTCCCTGCGGGTGCACCACTCTTTCCTCTCAAAATACCTCTTAATTCTAATTTATTGCTAGCATCAATAACCACCAAAAAGCACCGTCGGGAATGGTGAGTATAGACTGTTATGGTATGGTGGGGAGATTGGTGAAGGCGTCTGCTGCTGGTAATCGACGGTGACGTGCTGGCAGTCGCGATACCAGGCCTGGAGAAATCTGGCGGTATGCCATGAGCTGGTGAAGTCGTGATTTCCCTGCACCAGCACTACCTGCACCGGCGTGGGTGTGCAGTACTTCTTCTCTTCCACACTGAAGGATATCAAAGCGGATGGCACCTCCGTCACGTTGCCGGTCACCTTGAGCACCACCTGGGGTACCAGCAATACCTTTGCCTGGCATCCGACGGATCCAGGCACCTACACCTTGACGGTCATTGCAAGGGATTCCACCTGCAATACCTCGTTTACCAAAACGTTGTCCTACACCCTCCTCAGCTCAGCGCTGAAAGGGATCACCAGCTTCAATCCGAGTGTGCCGTCAGGGACAACACTGGCAAATATCCCACCCGCCGGGGTGCTCTTCACCACGCTGATCAGCGGATCTGGTACGGGAGTGCTCTACCAGTACAAGATTGGTAAACTCGTTGCCGGTACGTATGTGTATGCACCGTTAACCGCATTCACGTCCAGCAACACTTACTTGTTCCCGCCGTCAGCCTTCACCCCGCTCACGGCAGGTACCTACTCCGTCACCGTCACTGCCTGTGACAGCACGTACAACACGAGCTTCTCCAAGACCACCTTATTCGTCATTAAATAATGTGGCCTCCGTTCCAAACAGCCCCCTGCCTCCTCGCGAGGCAGGGGGCTGTTTACGTGATGGGCGATATTTCGACCCGCGTTATGATTATACGGATTGTGTGCATTACACGATGAGTGGGGTTTCAGCATCGATTGCCGCCACAAATCGGTCATCAATGATTACTCTTATTCTTTGCGACTGCCAGTGTGAATGAGAAGATGCTGCCCTTGCCGACTTCGCTCTCCACGCGAATGCGCCCACCATGGGCTTCTACCAGCAGTTTCGCGATATAGAGGCCCAGACCGATGCCGCCCGCTGGTGGTTCTTTTTGCCTGGCACGGTAGAACCGTTCAAACAAATGGGGAATATCCTCCGGTGCAATACCTGGTCCCTGGTCGATTACCGAGAGCTCCACTTCATGATCCAGTTGCCGTGCCCGCAGCAGCACCGGCGTACCAGGGTCGGAATATTTCATTGCATTGGTGAGGAGATTGATGATAATGCGTTCCAGGCGGTTATAGTCAGCCATGACCAGGGGCAGCGTATCCGGCAATTCGACTTGAATGCGCCCGGTTTCCATTGCCGCCGCACTCCGCTGGAGCAGGTCAGGTATGTATCGTTGTAAATCCACGGGTTCGCGTTGCAGTTCCAGTTGTCCGCCTTCCAACCGTGCGGAATCGACCAGATCACGAATCATGCCATCCATGCGTTGAATCCCCCGGTGGATGGCGTCCATGCTTTGTTGCACCTCCCCATCGATCCCGGAGCCATGCATCGCATCTTCGATTACCTGGGCATGTCCGCTGATGATGGTCAACGGCGCGCGCAGGTCATGCGACACCATATGCATGAAGATTCGCTGTTGCTCCTGGAGATCGTGCAGCAGGGTGATATCGGCAAAGACCGTCACGGCGCCTTGCACCTGTCCCTCGGCAGTACGGATAGGCGCCGCGCTCACGGAGTACCAGGCGTCCGGGCGTTCGGACAACTCTATGCGCAATACCTGATTCCGTACGATCTCCCCCCGCAAAGCGCGTATCGAGGGGAAATCATTGACAGGCAGGAGTTGACCGTCGGGCAGATAGGCGAGCCAGCCTTTCCAGCCTTCGGCAAATGTTATGCTCCGTCGCTCCGGCGTTATGGCGAACATCAACTCGGCTGCCGGATTGGCCATCACGATGCGCCCTTGCATATCATAGACGACCAATCCATCCGCGATGGACACAATGGTCGCCTCCGACTCCGCTGCACGGAGGGCGACTTCGTCCAGCAACCGTGCTTGCTCCTCTTCGGCGAGTTTACGATCCGTGATATCATGGGTCGCCAGCAACACATGATCACAGGTGCCGTCTTTTTCGACTAACGGCACTTTGATGGTGGTCAGCCAGCGCAGGTGCCCCGTACTGTCGGTGATCTTTTCCTCGGGAATCATTTTAGCGGTGCAAGTGCGCATGACTTCCTGATCATCGCGTTTGAACCAGGCCACCTCTTCGGCATTCGGGTTGAAATCCGCATCGGTTTTGCCGATAATCTCTTCGGGTGTCGTGCCGTACGCGTCAGCCAGTGCGCGATTGGCCAGGACGAATTGCCCCTCCCAATTCTTCACGCCGATGAAGTTGGGCACGGTGTCGATGATTTTATGCAAAAAGCGTTGTTGTGAATGTAATGTATCCTCGACCTCCTTATGCTCGGTGATATCCTGCACGACGCCGATCATGCGGAGCAAGCGACCTTGCGGATCGCGTTCCACGTCCGCCACCTCATGCACCCAGCGCACAGTTCCATCCGGTCGGATGATGCGGTGATCGATATTGTATGGCGCCGTTCCGGCCAGCGCCGCTTCACTGGCCTGTCGAACGGCCACCAGATCATCGGGGTGTATAAATGTCAAAAAGGTTTCCACGCGGCCATCGAATTGCTCTTCGTTCACACCAAAAATACGGTACACTTCTTTCGACCAGCGCAGCATGCCTACCAGAGCGGGATCGGAAATCCAACTCCCCACCTGGGCGACCTTCTGCGCGCGCTCCAGAAACCATTCGTTCTCCCGCAAGGCCTCTTCAATTCGCTCCCGTTCGGTGATGTCATGCCAGTAGCTCACGACCCCGCTAATGCTGTGGTCCTCACGAAACGGGCATGCAGAAACCAGCATCACGAGTTCACGTCCCAGATAGTCAGTGACGCACAGGCGTTCATCTGTCACCGCAATGCCACGGCTCGCGCGGATGATCGGACTGTCCTCCTCTCGGACGCGTTGACCCTCGACATGCCGAATAGTCAACGCGGCCACTAATTCGTTATGTGTCCAGCCAAGAAGATTCTCTCCGGCGAGGCGGGTGGCGGCTGCATTGGCGCGAGTGATAGTGATGGTGGCACCGAAGATCAGCACGGGATCCGCAACCGCGGCAAAGCTGGCACCCAATTCAGCCGACTGTTGCCGCACTTCCCGCAACAGTCGTTCTTGTTCGCTGATGTCGCGTGCGCGTGCTTCCTGCGCCTGCGCCAGTTGCTCGCGCAGGTTCCGTATTTCGTGCTCAAGTGAGTCTATGCGCACCCGGGCATCTCGACCTCCAGGGCTGTAGTCCATCGCATCAACTCCCCGGTGCGACCGTCACGGATATTGCTATATCATTCCCGGTGTTTCATCAGCTATGCACATCAGTCGTTACTCTTCCTGGAGAATGCGGGCAACGGGTGACATTGCGGCATCAGACGAACAAGTGGAAATGAAAGGTGAGGATGCGGCGACCGGTTTCTCACCAATCTTAACGTGTGCTTAAATATCAGTGAGCGTAAGGTCTCAAGCGTTAAATTCTCTCATAATATGGTAACGTAGTGTTAAGAAACGTTACGTATACAAAGGCTTACTCGGTTGAACCTATGAGCATGAACCGGCATCACACAACGTCGGAAGCGCCAGAGATGTGGTATTCGATGAATCCTCGCTCTATCCATCTTCGCAGGATCATCTTGCCGTTGATGCTCGCTATCGGGATATTTTGCGTCAGTGAAAAGCACATCTGGCATTGGGACTGGAGTTATGGTTTTCATGCCGGGTATAACTGTCAACCGGTGAAGGATATCAATGGTCGCAAGGTGGAAGCCTGGCGCTGGGTCGAAGGCCGCGAAATTCGCCTCTATGTGCCGGATGACATGTCGCCCACCCGCGTAGACCATACAGCGGAGGGGATCCGCAGTCTGGTGCGCGACCTCAACCTCGATCTTCACCTGCGTGTCCTCCCCCTGGATAGCCGGACCCTGGCCGCGCTTCAGCGCAGCAGTCAGGGCACGGGGCGGGACTACACCATATCTTTCAATCGGCTCTGCCGCAATCTCATCGCCACCCGCACCGGTCAATATGCCGAGGTTATCGTTGTAAAATGTATTCTGGATGGCGCCGCCGATACCATGGGCATGGCCAACTTTACCTATGGTGTCTCGCTCATCGATGAGCGATGCGCCTGTGGACCATTGGCGCGCCATGAAACCGGGCACCTGCTCGGTTACCATATGCATGATAACCTGCCCTTTATCGTCTTCGGATACTCCAACCCGCAATGGGGAAAGATTCGGCAAGGCAAGGAAAGCTCGTTGATGATGCCCGCGCCGGATAGTACCGTCCTCTCCGCTCGTTCCCGCGATGCGTTGCTTAGCTTTTGGGAGAGCTTAAGCCGGCGCACGGGACAATCATACTTCCGCCAATGATACCGGATCAGCCGCTGATTGTGCCGCAACTGTTCCTGCGGCTTGACAGTAAGGACGGAATTTTGGTATTACTAACATGGATGGAACTATCATGCAAGACTGTTCAGGTAGACTTCCAATATTCCGCGCGCAGTGGCTGGCGTCCCGCGACCAGTTAAGGTGCCTCCTTGTCTGGGATAGTGCGCTACGCTGCCTGCGGCCGGAAGACTGCTCGCCCGTTAACTGCGCCCGCGTTGCCTCTGTGTGACGCGGGTATTTTTTCTTAGCGGTCATTATTCTCTTGGAAAGGGATTTGAATGTCGGACGAAGTGCTGGTGTTGAACCATAATTATCAGCCGTTAAATGTCACTAATCGTCAGCGTGCGCTCGTCCTGCTGTATTTGGGCAAGGCACATGCCATCGAAGAAAGTGAACGACCGACGGTCGTGCGCTTGAATCATTTCGTGCGCCGACCGATGCCCGTCTTGCGCCCGTCGCGCAAGAGTATCTTCACGCGCGACGGCTACCGGTGTGCCTACTGCGGGGCCACACACCTGCCCCTCACACTGGACCACGTCATTCCCCGCACGCGCGGCGGATCGAATGAATGGGATAACCTCGTCTGCTGTTGCACGAAATGCAATAACATCAAGGGCGATCAAACGCCGGAAGAAGCCGGCATGAAGCTGCATGTGGTGCCGCGGCGGCCCAAATGCCTGCCGTACATCACCTACCACAAATTCGTCGCCGCGCTGCGCAATCCGCAATGGCAGGATTACCTGGCCCCATACGCCAGCAGCGCATCGTAGCAATAAATGTATAGTAGTCGTCTCCGTACCCTGAAGATTCGTGTCCCAGGCGTGAGCACGTCGAATGCTCTCCCCACTTTTCGCTGATCGCGCAATCCGTGACAACTATTCCGAAGAGACGATTCATAGGAAAGTAAGAATGGCTATTCCATCCTACTCATCCTTAACAGATCCTCACATCCTGTGCATCTTCGCCCAAGGTCATTCCGCGAACTGCCCAATCTTCCGATACTTCGCATAGCGCTCTTCAAGTAGTTCTTCGATGGGCTTGCGCCGCAGTTTCGGCAGTACGCGCAGCATCGATGCTTTGATCAATTGGGCGGTATCCACCGCCCGACGATGCGCGCCGCCCAGGGGCTCGGGGATGACCTCATCGACGATGCCCAGTTGAAGGTTATCCTGTGCCGTCAGTTTGAGCGCTTCCGCCGCTTCGAATCCGCGGCTGCCGTCGCGCCCGAAGGTATCGAGGATCGCCGCGCAGCCTTCCGGGGGCATAATCGAGTAGATGGAATGTTCCAGCATGGCGAGGTGGTCGCCCACGGAGATCGCCAATGCGCCGCCGCTGCCGCCTTCCCCCACCACTACCACATAAATCGGCGTGCGCAGGCGAGACATCAGCGCCATACTGGAGGCGATGGATTCCGAAATGCCGCGCTCTTCCGCTTCCATACGCGCTTCCGCGGCCGGGGTATCGACGAAAGAGACCACCGGGACGCCGCTTCGCTCGGCCAGTTCCATCACGCGCATCGCTTTGCGATAGCCTTCGGGACGCGCACTGCCGAAGTTGCGGAATTGCCGCTCCTTCACATCGCGTCCTTTTTGATGCCCGATCACCATCACCGTCTGCCCGTCGAGGCGCCCGACGCCGGCCACGATGGCCGGATCATCGCCGAAACGCCGATCGCCGTGTATCTCGATGAAGTCATCGAAGACCAGCTTGAGATAATCGAGCGTGTAGGGACGATTCGGATGGCGCGCGAGCAGGGTCTTATCCCAGGCGGATAAATTGCTGAAGATCTGCTGGCTCAGCTCGGTGTGCTTGGCGCGCAGTTCGGCGATCTTCTCCGACCGATCGATCCCGCGGGAGGCGGCAAGTTCTTCCAATTGCTTGATTTGCTCTTCGATCTCTTGTAATGGCTTTTCAAACGGCAGCCAGCGGCTGGTCGAAATCATAGCGAGCCTCCTTCCGTCATCAACCGGCCAGCGGTAAGATGAGTGTCTCGTTCGCATCGGGCTGCGCAGCCGGCGACAGATAGGCCAGCAATTTGCTGACGGTTGCGCGCAACTCACGGCGCGGCACCACCATGTCGATCATGCCGTGCGCCAGTTGAAATTCGGCGGTATGCGAACCGGGTGGCAGTTTGATCTTTAAATTCTGTTCGATCACGCGCGGACCGGCAAACCCGATGCCCGCCGCCGGCTCGGCAATAATGATATCGCCCAGCGAGGCGAAGCTGGCCAGCACCCCGGCCCAGGTGGGATCGGACATGATTACCAGGTAGAGTTGTCCGGCAGCTTTCAAGCGCTCACAGGCGGCGGCGGTTTTCGCCATCTGCATCAGCGACACGATGCCTTCCTGCATCCGCGCGCCACCGGAAGCGCACACCAGCACCACCGGACGCTGCAATGTCGCGCCACGTTCCAGTGCGCGTGCCACTTTTTCTCCATAGACCGATCCCATGCTGCCGCCGCGGAAGGCGAAATCGGCCATGCCGTAGACCACCGGCACCTCACCGATCAGCGCGTCGCCATAGAGGAACCCCTCGTTGCGACCGGTTTTCGCCACGTCACCGGCCAGTTTCTCCAGATAATCCGGAAAATCCAGCGGGTTGCCGGAGGTCATGTCGGCATCGATCTCGTGAAAGCTGCCGTTATCGGTCATCTGCGCGATGCGCTCGCTGGGTGAAAGGCGAAAATGATGCTGACAGGTCGGGCAAACCCGCAGGTTGCGCTCCAGCTCTTTGACATAGAGCATGGCGCGGCACTTCGGGCATTTCTCCCACAGCCCGGCAGGAATGCCCTTAGGTGGTGCTCCCGCCAATTGCTGGTATCCCTGCGGTGTTTGAGGCTGATCGGTCATAGTAAGCTTATCTCCGGAAAAATCGACAGGGAATAACTTAATGAAGTTAGCCGAGATTAATGTTCTCCCGGCGTCTAACGTCATCCTAACAGCTTTGTGATAATTTGACAACCGGCCGCCTGACCTTCCGGCTCCTTTCTGCTGGTCGGAGGGGAGAGCAACAGGTGAAACGGGGGACGGTCTTCCCTGACTGCCCCGGTCGGACCGCCGGCCCGTGGGAAAAGTTCAGGCCAACCGTTTTTCCAATTCTCCCCGTTACTTCCGGTCACTGACGGCAGGTAAAGAACCGCCATCGAGGAACCAGTATACCAGGACATTCCCGCATCGAGGAGCGAACTGCAATGATGACATCCAAAGAGCGACTACTCGCCGCCGCACAATGCCAGCCGGTGGATTATGTACCGTTGGCCTTCCATTTTTGGCCGCACCCGCGCCACCCGCAAGCCATCTGGAACAACGACCGTGAGCGGTTGGCATTTTATCGTGCGCACGAATGGGATGCCCGCGTGGATATCGGCGCCGGGGTGAGCCCGTTGCCCGAAGTGCAGGTCGAGGTGGATTTTGAAACGCGGGATGACTATACCGTCTTGCATCAATGCTGGCATACGCCCGCCGGCACCATCGAAGAGCGGTTGCGGGTCACCGACGATTGGCCGGGTACGCGCGATTCCACCAACCCGGTCGGCTTTTCCGATGATTTCCGCACCTCCCGTTATCTCGAATTCCCCTTCAAAACGCCGCAGGATCTGGCGACGCTGCCGTATCTGTTTCCGCTGGAAAATCCCCGAGACACCGAGCAGATCATCCAGCAACATCATGACGCACGCACGCTGGCCGATGAGTTCGAAGTGCCGCTGTTTGCCTACTTCAGCGGCGGCATGGATTGGCTGATCTGGTTGTACCCCGCCGAAGAAGCGGTGTTGCGCACCCAGGATGAGCCGGAGATGGTGCATGCACTGCTCAACCACATCAACGCTGCGTTTACCACGCGGCTGAAAACCACGCTCGAGTTGGGAGTCGATGCCGTCGTCCGGCGCGGCTGGTACGAATCCGCTGACTTCTGGAATCCGTCCATGTATACCGAATTCGCCTGCCCGGCGCTAAAGCAAGAAATCGCGCTGGCGCATGCGGCAGGCACGCTGTTTTTCTACCTGATGGATACCGGCATCATGCCCATCCTGGATCAATTAGCCGCGTTGCCGTTCGATTGCCTCCTCGGCGCCGATCCGGCCACCAGCAATCAGGACCTGGTCACGATCCGCCGCGCGCTGCCCGGCAAAGCGCTCTGGGGCGGTGTCAGCGGCCCGTTGCACCTCGGCATGGGCACGCCCGCTGAGGTAGAACAGGTGGTGGAGCAGGCATTCGCGACGTGCGGGAATACCGGCTTCATACTCGGTTCCGCCGTCGGCTACCGTTATGACTGGCCGTGGGAGAACCTGCTGGCGTTCGAGCGGGCATGGAAGAAAGGGCGTGCAAGGACGCAAGGCTAAGCCATCCGATGCTAAAAATCACCGCCCTCCCATTCCCCTACACGGGAGGGCGGTCATCCTTGACCGCCGAAGATGCTGTTTTTCGCATAAGCAGGAGAAGCGATAGCGCTATGGAATAGGGTGTTATCGGCAGTTGGAGAACACGATGGGCGCTATTCCGCAGGAAACATGGCAGCTATTATCGTATGTCGTCGTGTTAGTCGTTAACATCTACACCTCTCAGTATCTCCTCGGTAAAAATAAATCCCTTGACAGCGCTATCATCGGCTTTGGCTGTCTGATATTGTTCGATTTATATGTCATTATCGGCACCATTACAAAATATGACTATAACGGTCAATTCTCCGCCTTAACCATGGCCTATGCGCAAGTCAAGGAAAATCGGGTAACGATCATCGTTGGCTTCATCTTATTGTTAGTCGTCTATTTTATCGTCAAAAAGGTGTATCGCAATATGTTTCGTGAAGATGATGGGTCAGATTAGCGCTTATTGTCTTTGCCGGATACCTGGAGCGCGTATTATTATAGCCAGCAGGAGAGGTAATGCAGATGTCCCTTCATATTGCCCATCGATTTGTCAGTGATCGCAGTCAAGCATTTTCCCAGTCAATCATTCGTGAGATGACACGGCAGAATGCGTTGTATGACAGTATAAATTTAGCGCAAGGATATCCGGATTTTGATCCCCCCGAATTGATTAAAGAAGCCGCCATCGCGGCCATTCGTGATGGGCATAATCAGTATGCCATCACCTGGGGCACGCCGGTATTACGGCAGGCCATCGCGGAAAAAGTCGGCTGGTATAACGGCATGACCGTCGATCCTGATCAGCATGTCACCGTAACCTGCGGCGCCACGGAAGGTATGATGGCAGCAATGATGGCGGTGGTAAATCCGGGGGATGAAGTCATCGTCTTTGAACCGTATTATGAGAATTACGGGCCGGATACCATCGTTTCCGGGGCCAGACCGGTATATATTCCCCTCCGTGCGCCCGATTTTTCCTTCGATCGTGATGAATTGGCTGCCGCCTTCTCGCCCGCAACCAAAGCCATTATTATCAATACCCCCCACAACCCAACCGGCAAAGTCTTTACCCCGGAGGAACTCGCTTTTATCGCCGAATTATGCCTCCGGCATGATACCCTGGCGATTACCGACGAGATCTACGAACATATTCTTTACGATGGCTTCACCCATTGCTCCATGGCAACCCTTCCCGGCATGGCGGAACGCACGATCACCATCAGCGGGTTGTCGAAAAGCTACAGTGTCACCGGGTGGCGTATTGGCTATGTCATTGCGCCCGCGGAGATCAGTGAAGCGGTGCGGCGCGTGCATGACTTCCTGACAGTTGGCGCACCGGCGCCGCTGCAGATGGCGGCCGTCACCGCACTCCATATCGAGCGTGGGTATTATCATGAACTGGCGGCGATGTATAAACACAAACGTGATCTGTTACTGCCGGTACTCCGCGAGATCGGCTTCAAAGTCTTTCAGCCGCAAGGCGCGTATTATTTATGGGCCGATATCCGCGCATTGACCGAGATGGATGGCTGGGATTATGCCATGCACCTGGTGAAAGAGATCGGCGTCGCCACCGTCCCGGGTGGAGGTTTCTACAATCGACGTGCTCTCGGTGCCACCAGTATCCGTTTTACTTTTTCCAAAAAACCGGAAACCCTTTACGCGGCAGCTCAACGGCTGCAACGATTACGCGGCTAAAATCAGCAACAGCACGGAATGACCTGTTCCGGTGGCCGGGCCGGTGCTGCCGGAAGTCGATGGGCCGGTACTGGTTGCCGCCAACGAGCTCTGTCGCTTTTTACCGCAGAGTGACCGTTCAGGGCGTGCTGGCGCGCGCGTCCTCGCGAGCACTCCGGTGGTTGAGTAGACCACGGATGGTCGTATCGAACCCACCGGAGTGCTCGCGAGGACGCGCGCGCGCCAGCACGAAAAGGGAGTTAACATGCCCACGACAATGACTACGCACGAGCGCGTGTCCCGCATGTATGCGCACCGCGAGGCAGACCGTATTCCGGTCACCGATGATCCGTGGGGAGCCACCATCGAACGCTGGGCACGGGAGGGGATGCCGGCAGGGGTCTCTTACGTCGATTATTTCGACCTGGATCGTTTTGCCGGGATCGGGGTGGATACCAGCCCGCGTTATCCTGCAGTGGTGATCGAAGAGACGGAAGACTATGCCATCAGCACCACCGCGTGGGGAGCGACGTTGAAAAACTGGAAACATGCCGCCTCTACACCTGAGTTCCTCGACTTCACCATTAAAGATCGCGAGACGTGGAACGCGGCACGCGCTCGCATGACGCCGGACCCAGCACGGGTCAACTGGGCCATGTTGGAGAAGCACTATCCCACCTGGCGTTCCGAAGGCTATTGGATCGAGGCAGGATTCTGGTTCGGTTTTGATATCACGCATTCCTGGAATGTGGGCACCGAGCGCTTGTTGATGGCGATGCTCGAAGATCCGGAATGGTGCGTAGAGATGTTCAATCATGAGTTGGACATGTGTATCTCGCACTTCGAGATGATCTGGGAACGCGGATATCCCTTTGACAGCATCCGTTGGCCGGATGATATGGGGTATAAGCAGCACACCTTCTTCTCGCTGGAAACCTACCGCGCGCTGCTCAAGCCGGTGCATCAGCGTGCCATCGACTGGGCACACGCCAGGGGGATCAAAGCGCGCTTGCATTCCTGTGGCGACGTGCATACTTTCCTACCGGAATTCATCGAGATGGGCTTGGATGGTCTCAACCCGCTGGAAGTCAAGGCCGGCATGGACCCCATTGCCATCAAGCGGCAATACGGAGACCGGCTGCTGCTGCATGGTGGTCTCAATGCCGTGTTGTGGGATGATACCGAGGCGATCACCACGGAGATGCGACGCATACTCCCGGTGGCAAAAGAGCACGGCGGCTACATCTTCTCCTCTGACCACTCGGTGCCTTCCAGCGTCAGCCTGGATAACTTCCGCGTGATCATCAACCTGGCCAAAGAATTGGGGAGTTACGCGTAGAGAGCGCAAGACGATATGGACTGATTTCAGTAGTTCATGCGATCGACTACGACTATTGGCAATCGCCAAGGAGGCATAGGTTTTTCACTTGCTCTGCTCAGCGGCCGTCTGAGTAGATGCGGGGCATACCCCAGCGCGTCACGGGTGCAAATCCGACACGGGCCATGCCGGCATTCCACGCCGGATTGTCATATTTGGGCGTCAGGCGGCTGCGTGGAAGGAGTTGAGCGAAAAATTAACGGCATTTTCAATTCCTTTACCTCACCTTACGAGACTGTTAGCCGTTGGCTCTACCGCTGTGACGGCCATATCCCCGGCTTCGATACTGCAGACCCGTGAGTCGAAAAGCGGCAGTGTTCGCCAATCCTTGTCGTATAATTCAACTAATTCACCGGATGGTCGACGGGCAAGCCGTATCGTCAAACCACCCGATTCCCGCAATTCCACGAATCGATCGCCAACTTGGCCGGACACCGTAGCTTCCGCGGGTTGCCCACCGTCGGGGAATAACTCGACCAGGCAGGCGAACCAGACTACGTCCGCCGCCGCGCGCCAACCGATCACCTGCCGGCCATTTATTTCCAGCGGCTCGGATATGAGCGCTACGGGTTCCATCCTCTCGCCGTCCATCGTGAAGGTCTGTAGATCGAGCGAATAGCCCTGTGCAGCCACCGTTAACCGTCCGGGTTCGTGACGGCGTACCGTCCAGTCTTCGGTCAGCCCCAGGCACGGTGGAAGCGTGCCTGGTAGCGGCAGTTCTCTTGCCGATTCGCGTAGTTGGTTCAACCGGTAACTGGTGGGGGTACGGGCAAAGAGACACAGCGCGCGGTTCTCGTGCTGGCAGACATAACCGTTGATGGGATTCCGCTCGTCTGCCTGAAAAAACGCGCAGGCGCGCGCTACAGGTGACGTTCCCGCCGCAATCATCAAGTGGATCTGTTGTGGGAAGTAGTGGCCGCCGGTCATCGAGCCCATCGCTGCATCCGGCAATTGCCAGGTTTGGAACCGGAAGGGCACCAGGCCGGCGCGACCCTCTGCATGATAAGGAAATTCGCGATGGCGAAATTCCTCCAGTATTGCTGCCGGAGGACTATAGGTGGCATCACCTGGAGACGCGATAAAGCGAAACCCGCCGGCGCCGGGTTGAACAAATTGCCGGTAATCTCGCGCGGTGCCAACAACGCCCATGTGCAACAGGGGATGGCTGACCGCATGCTGCAGCACGAACAGATAGTCTAACACCAAGCGAGCTTCTCTCTGCATTTGCGTGCTGGTTGCTGCCCCGAGAATGCCCAGCAAACCTTCATAGACCACTTCATTGTAGGTGGGTGAGCAGAACTCATCGATACCGTAGGTGGAGACATGGTTGAACCACCGTTGCCATTGCGCCTCGCCGTCGCGTTGCAGCCGTTCGTCGTCCAGACAGCGACCGAACAAGAGCAGTGCCTGGATATAGAGTACGAAGATGTTACTGTAGGCGGTAAAGTCGCGATGGACGTCAAACACTTCGTCTGCCCAACGCCGATCGACAGCTTCGATTGCCTCCAGTATGGCTTTCTGAAAGCGCATCGAGAGATCGGGCGGCAGTTGCGGTAGCCAGTGGGTATAAATTTTCACGAGATGCGGCGCCATAAACAATGTCGCATTCAGATCCCGCCAGGTTTCGGGCAGCGACATAGGAAAACGTCCGCGATCCCAGGCTGGCGCATGCAATTGGGTCGCGAGCACCGCTTCGATGATGGCGATGGCCTGCGCTCGGTCGGAATCACTGCCACTGCGCAAAAGCAGGATGGCATACTCCAGCGAAAATTGTGCCACCCACCGGCGGTCGCCGGAACAAATCAGGTTGACGTCGGCATCGAAAGTTGCTGCTAATTGCTCGAAACGCGCATAGTCCGCGCGCGATAATTTATCGGACATTGTTTCCTCTTATCCTTGACGGTTATGATAAATTGGGATTGCACTGTTTAGTCGCGATTCCACTGGCCTGGAATTTGGGGGTGCTGTTCAACGACCAGGTCGGATGCCCGAGACGATCATATAACATCTCGCATGCTGGTCACCCCCACTCTTCAATCGGCAGCGCAATGGTAGTCAGTGCCGGTTCAGTCAAGCTGCTCAGTGCCTTGTTGTCACCGCCGACGATGCTCAACTCCCCGGGAATTATGAAACTATCTCAAAATGGATCGTCGCCAGATCGCGGAGGATTTTTCCTGTCTGCTCCTGGGCAATTTCCGAAAGTGTGTGAGAACATACATGGCAGGAAATTGCCCAGGAGCAGACGGGAAAAGGACCCGCGAGATGGTGGCGAGGCATTTTGAGATAGTTTCTATGTATGCGCGGACATGTAGATCGGTAAATCACGCGGGAGCTGCCGACGAACAATCGATGCCCATTGCGGCAAGGCGTTCCTGATGCACCGCGAGTCGTCTACTGAAACCATTGTAGTCGCGGTCCGCGGCCGGGGACCACACCACCTCCGCCACGGCGCAGGCCCGTGGGTAGACCAGTCGATCGATCTCACGCTCGGTCGGATGATTGTCGGTCCACATCTGGGCCTGGGCACCCAGAATGTGGCGCGCCTGTTCGGGAGTCAGACTTACCGGCACAGGTTCAAAGCTGTAGACCTTTTCGAGTGGTGTCGTAGTTTCGGAATAATCGAAATACAGGTGCGTTGTCGAGGCCATCACCACATCATGGCCGGCCTGTGCGGCGATGGCGGCCGCCTCTTGTTCGACGCGCCACGCCATGATCGCGGCGTTGGGGGCAATTCCGCCTTCCAGAATTTCGTCCCACCCGATCAACCGGCGTCCCCGAGCGTTCAAAAACCGCTCGATGCGTCTTACGAAATAGCTCTGCAGTTCGTCCTCGTTTTGCAGGTGCTCCTCCGCCATTTTCGCCTGACAAACCGGACACATGCGCCAGTGCTCCTTGGGACACTCGTCACCGCCGATATGTATGAAGCGTGACGGGAAGATGTCCATCACCTGGGACAGCATGTCCTGTAGAAAGCCGTATGTCGCTTCACTGCCGACGCAATACTCCCAGCGCTCGAACCCCCAGGTTTGGTAGGGAACGGGACAATCGAATTCGGGGTAGGCAATCAGGGCAGGTGCGGAATGACCGGGCATGTCGATTTCCGGCACCACGGTAATATGGCGTGCCGCGGCATACGCAACGATTTCGCGTGCCTCCTCCTGGGTGTAGCGGCCCGGTTTGACGCCGCGTTCCGGTTCGCCGCGCATGCGAGTACCGCGCGTGGCCGGATCCTGCAGTTTCGGGTAGCCCGTGATTTCGAGTGGAAAAGTACCCAGGTCCGTAATATGCCAGTGCAGGACATTGAACTTGTGTACCGCCATCAGATCGATGAAACGGTGAATAAACGGTAGCTGCTGGTAATCGTGGCCGGTATCCAGCATCACACCGCGCCAGCCGAACCGGGGGTAATCCGTGATGGTCACACACGGGATGCGCCACTCCGAACGGTTCACCGGTGCGGTAGAGAAGATTGCGGGCGGCAGAAGCTGGCGCAGCGTCTGCACCGCGTAGAAGAGTCCAGCCGGTGTCGCGGCGGTCAGGGAGACTTTTGTCGGCGTGACGTCGAGTCGGTAGCCTTCCGCACCGAATGCCGTCAAGTCCTTGTCTTCAGCAAGGGAAATCACGGAGCGGTGGCCGTCAGCCGAGGGGACAATCGCCAGCGTAACGCCCAGGGCAGGCCGGAGAAAAGCCGCAAGTTGTGCTGCCGTTGCGTCGCTCGCGCTATCGCTAACCAACACGGTCTCGGTGGTGAGGACAAAGCAACCATCGCCGTATGCAACCGATACGGGCTCCGGAATCAGGGACCATGATTCCGTACCGCGGATACCGTCTTTACCTTGATTTTCCATGGGAGACGCACCTCTACTTGTCTTGGACACCAACCACACATCCGGGTTCCGTCAACAGCGATCGGGAATCGGATACGGTTGCCCGCTCCAGGTGGAGCGGACATCAATGCGCGATATCTTCCTCGCTTAATATCGCTCCGCTTTGTCGAAGCAGGCTTTGCAGTGCTCGGATATTCACGTTGCGCGGAGTGACGCCTTCCCGTATTGAAAGCGCCGCGGCGGCGCCGGCAGCCTCGCCGGTGAGCATACATTGCACCATCACGCGGATGGAACCCAGGGCGATATGGGTGACCGAGACGCAGCGTCCGGCGGTGAGGATGTTTTCGACGGTGCGCGGGACCAGGATGCGGTAGGGAATTTGATATTTGAAGCCCGGCTCCGGATCGAAAGTCTCCTGGTCCATGCCCGGACCATCGATATGGTGGACATCGATAAAAAACGATCCATAGCCGATGGAGTCATCCCATGTCCGCTGCGCAAGCATATCCTGCTCGGTGAGCACGACCTCTCCCAGAATGCGGCGCGACTCGCGTAAACCAATGGTATTCGGCGTGGAGACTATAAAGCACCGCTCCATACCCGGCACGTATTTGCGGAAAACTTCGGTTGCGTGGAATGCCTGCCGCCGTCCTTCGATCGTGGCGGCGGTCAAATCTTCGCATTTTGTCGTATCGATATTGGTGATATGCGTAAAGTTAATGCCGACATGGTCGGGACGCGTCGGCGTCCAGATGAAATTCATTATCACCGACTGAAAGGGTTCCATATCCCCGTTTTCCTGCGCGGTCTTCCACACGTGCGCCATCTGGAAATCCGTGCGCCAGGCGCTCACCCGCGACCAGTCTACGCCGCCAATCGTAAACATCAGCGTCACCGGTTGGCATTTATGATCACTCGTCCGTCCTTGTTCAAAGGGAGCGCCGGCGGACGCCGCGGCGTCACCGTCGCCGGTGCAATCCACCACCCGTTTCGCCAGGATGGCTTGCCGACCGGTCTTATTCTGCACAACGGCGCCGACCACCGCGCTTTGCTCAACCAGGCTCTCGCAAAAGAAGGTATAGTAGAGCAGTTGCACGCCGGCTTCACGCACCTGCTCATCGAGGATTAATTTTAAGCCTTCCACCTCGAAATCCACCTCACCCCACCTGATTTCACCGAAACCGCGCCGTACCAGTTCATGCGCGATTTCAGCGGGAATCCCCCCGACGATCCGGGGATCCGCCCGCCAGGGGGTGAACAGATGCATGGCCCCGTGCCCGCCGGCACCCGCGACGCCGCCCAGACAGTTGAACTGTTCCACGATCAGCACGCGCATCCCCTGTCGTGCCGCCGCCAGCGCCGCGCCGATGCCCGCCGGTCCTCCGCCGACAACCAGTACATCAACATCATAGGTGACCGGCAATGTTTCACTGCCGTGGTGATATTCGCGTGGAAGCATATTCATACCCTCCTAACAGCACACGCTGACATTGATAAATGGAATCAACTGTCGGTCCATCGGGTTCTCCGAAGCTTGCTGTCACTTGGTTCTTCGTAGAGATCGGATGTCCTTTCCGCTAAATCTCTCACGGTTATATGCCACAGGAGGGGACATAACAACGATTGCCGCCTCCTTGACACCCAGGGGATGCTGCTATAGCATCGTGTCGGTTCGCGTTTGAACGCGACTGTCGATCGATGTGAGGAGTTGCTGCTGCATGCAAAAACGCACACTGGGCAAGACCGGGCATCTGCTCTCGGTGGTGGGGTTCGGCGGGATTGTGGTGATGAATGAGACCCCGGACGACGCCGCGCGCTATGTGGCGCAGGCGATTGCGCGGGGGATTAACTATTTCGACGTGGCGCCGACCTATGGCAATGCGGAAGAACGGTTGGGACCGGCGCTGGAACCGTACCGCAACGACGTGTTTCTCGCGTGCAAAACCACCCAGCGCGATCAGGCAGGTTCGGCGGAAGAGTTGCAGCGGTCGTTGGAGCGCCTGCATACCGACCATCTCGACCTCTACCAGTTCCACGGGGTCACCAGCATGGACGACGTCGAGCAGATTTTCGCTCCCGCCGGCGCGATGCGGACGTTCCTGGACGCGCGCGATAAGGGACTGATCGACCATATCGGCTTCTCCGCCCATTCTGAAGAGGCAGCGCTCGCGATGCTGGCGCGTTTCGATTTCGATAGCATCCTCTTCCCCATCAACCGGTACGCGTGGTATCAGGGGCAGTTCGGGGCGCGTATCGTCGAAAAAGCGGTGGAGATGGGCATCGGCATCCTGGCGTTGAAGACGCTCGCGCAGCGCCGCTGGCTGCCAGATGAAGCGCGCACGTGGGCGAAAACCTGGTACAAACCGATCGACACCCTGGAAGAAGCCTTGCCGGCGGCACGCTTCACCCTCTCCCGCCCGATCACCGCGGCCGTCGCGCCGGGCCATGCCGAATTAGCCTGGTTGCTCTGCGACGCCGTCGAGCAGTTTACCCCGCTCACGGCAGCGGAGGAAGCCGAAATGGCACAGATGGGTGCCGAATTGACGCCGGTGTTTTCGCATTAGCTCTGTTTTCTACCGCAGAGACGCAAAGGGCGCAGAGCATTTACGCAGAGAATAATCATTGCTCGTGAAACACGTAGTATTCCGCCAAGGAACTTCCGGCTTTCTGGTTAACTCGTGCTTTGTGTATCTCATTATTTTCTCTGCGTATTCTCTGCGTCCGCTGCGCCTTTGCGGTAGAAAAGAACGATCGGGATCCGTTTTTACCCTCGCTTGAGCTCCACAAAGTCGGCGATGGATTCGACGTCTTTGAAGAGCGAAAGGCGGAATTCTTCTTCTTCGAAGGTGATGCCGAAGACGTCTTCGAGGCCGACGACCAGCTCGAACAAGGCCACTGAGTCGATACCCAGCGATTCCAACAACGGAGCGGTATCCGGAATCTCCTCCGGCTTCACCCGCAAAAACAGCCGCTCTACCAGCAGCTCTTTGATCTCTTGTTTGGTGGCATCGGAAGCCATATTGTATCCTCTCCTATTTAACACCAGGTTCTAACCGAAACCTGAACCCTGAAACCCTTCCTACGCCGTTACCGCTTCATACGCTTGCGCGACGGCGGCGAAATCGTCTTTCAGGTCGGCATAGAGTTTGCGGTAGATGGGATAGTAGCGCTCGTAGATGGCGGCATCGGTTTCCACCGGCTCGATGCGATGGGTGACGGTGATGGTTTGCCGGCAGGCCTCCGGCACGCTGGGATACAGGCCGGTGCCCACCCCGGCCAGCAACGCCACGCCAAAGGCCGGACCTTCATCGATGTTGATGGTGACACATTCGCGGTGATAGATGTCTGCCTGAATTTGCCGCCAGACTTCGCTGCGCGCGCCGCCGCCGGAGAGGCGGATGATCAACTGGCTGCGGTTCGTCGGAACGCTGATTTGAAAAACGGTTTCGCTTCCTTGCGCCCCTGACAAACCACTCACGGGCAAGTTATTTGTCAGAAGCAAGGCCACCCCAGGAGTGGGCGTGCATAGGAGATCGCTGGATGTTGCTTCATTTCCAGCCAAATCTTGGGAGACGGCTCGAAAGTGGTAAATCGTCCCTGGAACCAGTCCGCTTAGCCTGATGGAATGGCTGAGAACCAGGCCCTCATTTAATACCGTGTTAAGACCATAGTTTGCGGTCGGATCGTACTGAACCAAAGAGGTGCTAGGTTCATCGGTTGACCAGGTAATGACGGACGAGAAAGGAGCCGGAAAAGCGGCCACCCCAGAAATGCTGGGGGGTGTAGCATCCACAAGCACACTCATGATGTTCGTCATGGCCAATGCGACTCCGCCAGCATCTTCGGCCCGAGAGGCAAACAAAACATTCGTGCCGTCCATCGCCGGAATAAAAGTGATCGGAGGGGTGCGGTAGGTGTCGTTCGTATAGGCGGTGGTCAACCAGATGCCACCTGGTGGGACGGTGGGCTGGACCAAGGCGGCGAGGTTGGTAAACACCAGAAGAGGTTCGGGCGACGTTTGCATGGTGCGGTCGAACTGGATCGTGACGACAAAGTTGCTGGTCGCAGGAACTGGCGCGCTCAGACTGGCTCTTGTGCCGACCACCAAAGGATGCATATTTAGCAAATCATATTCAGCGACGAAACTCAGGTTAGTGGGATCGGTCTTCGAAAAAACTGTTGTGAACGAGGAATTGGTGCTGAGGGTGTTTCCCCCTGCCGTCCATTGTTTGAA
>Ga0118677_10006149_pt1 | contig 20519 bp, 14 predicted proteins | sample AliMusrvi5mmetaG_FD_86154 | JGI IMG/M metagenome (GOLD analysis project Ga0118677, IMG submission 86154)
GAATTATACAGGGACTACAGTACATTTCTGTAGTCCCTTGTTTAGCTGGATGAAAAATATGTTTTCGAATTAGTTGAGGATTAGCTTGTAAATATCTATTTTCGTAAAAAATAATCTTGTACACATCCTGGCTTAATCGCCGTAACGAAATTGCAGATGGAATCTAACGAATTAAACAAAAACGCAGCATCCGAAGAGACAGAGTTGCTCCAAAATGATGAAGTAGTACTGGCTGAGGTGGCTCCTGAAAGTACAGACCTTAAAAAAGAAGAATCGATTGAGGAGATTGATCCTTCACCGGTACAACTATCTGATTCATTAACAGATCCTGTGCTAACCCAAGTTTGGGCCGGAGAAGTATCGGAAGAACCTGAAGCAAAAGAAGAGGTGTATATTTCGGAATTAGCTGAAGTACCTATTACAGAGATAAAGCCAGATAGCATAGAAATTGTGGCTCTTGAGAGCGAGGTTGTCGAACCTTTAATTAATCTGGATAAAATCCCAAATCCGGTAGTTGAGGTTGCGTGTGCGGCAGAAACTACCTTAATTGAGCAGATTGTTCAGATACCTGATGAATCAGAAGATGATGATGATCTATTCAGCGACAGAGAATCAGATGCTCATGCAATTCCTATTCATGATTATTCCTCCTACAGCAAAGTTCAATTAGTTAACACGCTAAGAAAAATATTATCTGAAGGAACTGCTGAAGAAATCAGACCACATGCCGAAGCAATCAAAGGGTGCTTTTACAAGATTCGGAATAGTGAGATTCAGGAGCAGAAATTGGCCTTTACTGCTGAAGGCAATGAGGAGGAATTATTTGAACCAAAGGAAGATTTGCAGGAGGCTGAACTGAAAGACCTTCTTCGGGAATACAAAAATCTTCGTGCAGAATTGAATAAAAAACAGGAAGCTGTAAAAGAGGAAAATTACCATAAAAAGCTTGCTATTATTGAGGAAATTAAATCATTAATCAATAGTGAAGGAATTGGCCAGGTACCTCAAACCAAGGTTAAGGATTTATGGGAAAATTATCATTATAATGTAGAGTTGTTTTATGATTTTGTGAAGATCAACCGTGAATTGAGAGACCTGGATCTTCGCAGGAATATGGATGAAAAGGCAAAGTTATGTTTAAAGGCAGAAGAACTTGCCAAAACAGATGCAGAAGCACTATCGACTTTCAGAGGGCTCCAAAAACTGCACGAATCATGGCGTGAAATCGGTCCGGTTCCGCGTGAAATTAAGCAGGAGTTGTGGGAAAGGTTTAAGTCTGCTACAACATTGATTAATAAGCGTTATCAGCAATTCTTTGAACAAGAGAGATCTTCGCAGAAAGAGCAGTTGCAAAAGAAGGTTGAACTTTGTGAATTGGCGGAACAATATTGCGAATTCACTTCGGATAATCCCCGTGAATGGAATGATATTACAGAAAAGGTGATTGGATTGCAGGAAGCCTGGAAAAATTCAGGATTTGGTCCCAGAAAAGAAAATGCAAAGGTTTGGGAACGGTTCAGAGCTGCTAACGATGCTTTTTTCCAAAACAAACGTAATTTCTGGAATAAAAGTAAGGATCAGCTTAATAAAAATTTAGCCCTCAAATTGGAAATTTGCGAACAAGCTGAAAAATTGAAGGAGTCTGACGACTGGAAGGCAACCACCGATAAATTGATTGCCCTTCAGAAAAAATGGAAAGAAGTTGGACCAGTGCCACGGAAGCAATCTGAGCTGATCTGGAAGCGTTTCAGAAGTGCATGTGATGAGTTCTTTAACCATAAAACTACCCATTTTTCAGGTGTTACCGGTGATCAGGATGAGAATTATAAAGCTAAAAAAGCGCTTATTGCTGAGATTGAAAACTTTAAAGCATCAGGAAATCCCCAGGAAGATATCGAAGTCCTTAAAAAATTTCAGGAGCGTTGGGCTGAGATTGGTTTTGTCCCGTTCCGTAAGAAGGAAGAATTGCAGGCTCATTATCATGCATTGATTGATGGCCATTTTGATCAGTTGAAATTAGATGATCAGGATATGGGGCTTTATAAATTCAAGAGTAAGATAGAGAATCTGGCTTCCCAACCACGTGGTTGGTCCAAGATTAATATGGAACGCGACCGATGTGCACAGCATCTTAAACAACTTGAAAATGACATTAATACGCTGGCAAATAATGTAGGATTCTTTGGTACCAGCAAAGGTGCCCAATCATTGATTCAAGGTGTAAATTTACAAATGGAAAAGATTAAAGTTCAGATAGATTACCTTAAGGAGAAGCTTAAGATTATCGATTCCCAGGAGGAGGTCAACTAATGCCTTGCTGATAGCGTAAAAGTAGTCAGGGCCCGATTTGTTCATGATTTGAACGAGTCGGGCCCTGACTTTATGGTACAGGAAAGTAACCTAATTTTAATCGCACCATAGCAGGTTTCCGATTAAAATTCGTTACTTTGCAAACTTTTAGAATGCACAAAAAATTATTATTGTGGCCACAACGAAGTATATATTTGTAACGGGCGGTGTGACCTCTTCACTCGGTAAAGGGATTATTGCTTCATCCCTGGCAAAACTGCTTCAGGCAAGAGGATACAAGGTAACCATTCAGAAATTGGATCCCTACATCAATGTTGATCCGGGAACACTTAACCCTTATGAACATGGGGAATGTTATGTGACTGAAGATGGCGCCGAAACCGATCTTGATCTGGGACATTACGAACGATTTCTGAATTCTCCTACCTCACAGGCAAACAATGTCACAACCGGAAGAATTTACCAATCAGTAATTAACAAGGAACGGCGGGGTGATTATCTGGGGAAAACAGTCCAGATCATTCCTCATATTACCGATGAGATTAAAAAATACATCAAATATCTGGGATCAAAGAAGCGATTTGATGTCGTTATATCGGAAATTGGGGGAACAGTAGGAGATATTGAATCATTACCTTTTATCGAAGCAGTTCGACAATTGAAGTGGGAGCTGGGCAGTGATGCATTGTTTATTCATCTTACACTCGTGCCTTATCTGTCGGCAACCGGTGAGTTGAAAACGAAGCCGACCCAACACTCTGTAAAAGCATTGCTCGAAAACGGAGTTCAGCCTGACGTGTTGATACTTAGGACTGAGCATGCCTTATCACCCGGATTGAAAGAAAAAGTTGCCCTCTTTTGCAATGTAAATAAAGAAGCAGTGATTGAATCGATTGATGTATCAACGATTTATGAGGTGCCTATCAAAATGAAGGAGGAGAAACTGGACGAGATCGTCCTTAAAAAGTTAGGGTTGCCCATTGGAGATGCTCCCGATCTTAAGGATTGGAACAATTTTTTGCTTCGGTTTAAAAATCCCAAAAAAGAGGTTAAAATTGCACTCGTAGGGAAATATGTTGAACTCCACGATGCCTATAAATCGATTTGCGAGGCCCTGATTCATTCGGGTGCTGCTAACGAATGCAGGGTTATTATTGAATGGATTCACTCCGAAAGGATCAATGAAGAGAACATCGAAAGGAAATTAAAAGGATGTTCCGGAATAATCATTGCTCCCGGATTTGGTCATCGCGGAATAGAAGGTAAAATAGTTACTGCCCGATATGCCCGTCTGAATAAAATACCATTCTTCGGAATATGCCTCGGAATGCAGATTGCGGTAATTGAATTTGCCCGTAATGTACTGAAAATGTGTGATGCCGACTCAACAGAGATGAATGAGGGAACTAAATTCCCGGTCATTGATCTGATGGAAGAGCAGAAGGAGATTACCGATAAGGGAGGCACCATGCGTTTGGGAGCCTATGCCTGTCAGCTTAAAAAAGATTCCAAATCTTATTTGGCATACGGAAAATTAAAATTTACCGAAAGACACAGGCATCGATACGAATTTAATGATGCATATCTGAAAAAATTTGAAGATGCCGGAATGAAGGCGGTGGGAATCAATCCGGAAACAAAGCTGGTTGAAGTGATTGAAATTCCTGATCATCCGTGGTTTGTAGGCGTCCAGTTTCATCCCGAATACAGCAGTACAGTCTTACAACCTCACCCTTTATTCGTTGCTTTTATAAAATCTGTGCTCGATAATACTAAATAAAAAATACGATCATCTCAATTTATGGATAAAAATACCATTACAGGCTTTGCCCTGATTATTGTAATTCTGATAACCTTTAGTTACTTTAATAAGCCATCTCAACGGGAAATTGAGACGGCAAAGCGTCAAACAGATTCTATTGCACAGGTCGAAGCAGATAATGCCCGGCAGGCTGACAGTAAAGCAAGGGATGCTGCTGCAGCTCTTCAGGGAAAACTAATAGGCACTAAATCTGACAGTACAGAAAAAATAGCAGTAAATGATGAATTGAAAAGCCTGTACGGGGTATTTTCAGATGCGGCTAAAGGTACCGAACGTTTTATCACACTGGAAAATAACCTGATGAAGATCAGGGTTTCAACAAAAGGTGGAAAGATCTACAGTGTTGAATTAAAGGGATATAAAAGGTTTAATGGTGAACCTCTTGTCCTTTTTGACGGTGATAAAAACCGGTTTGGGCTCAATTTTTTTTCCCAGAATAAAAGTATTCAGACCGATCAGTTCTTTTTTGTTCCTTCAGTCACGGACAGTGTTATAACAGTTGCTGGCAGCCCTGTTTCAAAAGGGAAGGAGGGTCGCGAAAAGTTTAATACCGAAGGGAAAGAAGCTTCAAGATCGATTACAATGCAACTTAAAGCCGGAGACGGAGTATTGGTTGAGTATACCTATACCCTGAAATATAATTCCTTTATGGTTGGATTTGATATCCATACTGCCGGACTTAAAAAGGTCATGGGAGCCAAAACAGACTACATTAATTTTGCCTGGACGCAGGAGATGCCGCGCCAGGAGAAAGTTTCGAAGTTTGGTGAAGATAATTATGCCACAACCTATTATAAGTTTTACCAGGATGAAGTGAATAAGATTGCCCCAACCAAATCGGAGTCTAAAGCATTGTCCACCAAAGTTGAATGGGTAAGTTTTAAAACGCTTTTCTTCTCTTCTGCGCTGATAGCCGATAAGGCATTTCTCAATGGCCAGATCAACACCAAGAAAAGGGATAAAGATCCTTCCTTTGTTTCGGATATGAGTGCGGATTTAACGATACCATTGGATAATTCGGGCAGTGAAACATTTCCAGCCAGGTTCTTTTTTGGTCCAAATCAATACAATACGCTTAAACAGTACAAGGTTAGTCTCGAAGAAGAGCTGTCCCTGGGTTGGACAGTAATTGGATGGGTCAACAAGTACATCATTATTCCTGCCTTCGACTTCCTAAGAAGATATATAGGGAATTTTGGTTTGATCATATTATTGTTGACCATTTACGTTAAGTTAATTGTAGCTCCATTTACCTATAAATCGTATATTTCTCAGGCTAAAATGAGGTTGTTAAAGCCTGAAATAGAAGAAATTCAGAAGAAATTTGGAGAAGAGAAGAAGATGGAATCCCAACAGGCGGTAATGGCACTCTATAAAAAGGCAGGGGTAAACCCCATGGGAGGATGTTTACCAATGCTCTTCCAGATGCCAATTCTGGTCGCGATGTTCTATTTCTTCCCGATCTCCATCGAACTAAGACAACAAAGTTTCCTTTGGGCGCACGACCTTTCTTCATTTGATTCTATTGCGACACTTCCGTTTGAAATCCCATGGTATGGTAGTCATGTAAGTCTTTTCTGCTTGTTGATGACTGTTACCAACATCCTGTATGTGAAGTATAACAACGAAATGAGTTCTGCCGGGACTCAGCAGATGCCGGGAATGAAAACTATGATGTATATGATGCCAGTGATGTTCCTGTTTATCTTTAACAGTTATGCGTCGGGTTTGAGTTTATATTATTTCTTATCGCTGGTATTTACTTTTGTTCAGATGTTTATCTTCAAAAAACTGGTGAATGAGGAACAAATCCATGCCCAGTTAAAAGCCAAACAAAAAATGCCGGTTACCAAATCCAAATTTCAGTCAAAATTGGAGGAGATGTCCAAACAACGGAATGTTCCCCAAAAGAGGAAGTAACTAAATATTTTCAAGATAAAAAAAAGCTGTTCCGAATTTGGAACAGCTTTTTTTTGTGGGCCATAAAATCACGATAGAGCCATCCAAAATTGTTGATGGCAATACCAAGAATGGTCAAATAATGTTCACCGATGGAAAATCCGGGAGTGGGGGATATTAAGAAGCTGAGAACCCGGAATCAGATTGAATATTAATATGTTGGAATATGGCATTTAATGTCGGATACCTCTAATACTCTCCGATTCGGGATTAATTTCCTTAAGATTTTTCGTTACGGCCTGGGGCGAACTGTTGGCATAACAGTAAACACAGAGGTGTTCGCATGTATTGTAAGAGCCAATATCCTTACTAATAATGCAACAACAGTGCTTTCGTTGACCTTTGTCTTTAAGATATCTCCTTTTTACAGGGATTCCGGGTTCAAAAAGCTGATTTTTCTCTGATGGTATTCCGAAGAGCTCTATCAGGTTGGTATCTTTTGCAAAAAGCTTAACAATCAGATCGTCATCAATGCATTTATTGTGTGTGATCTGATATCTTTCCAGATCAATCTCTTCCGCACAGGTCGCAATCTGAAAATCGGGATTAATCTTCCTCCATTCCAGGAGGTAATTCTGAACCCCTTCAGCAAATTCAATTTTTTGAGTCGGGTTAAATTCTACGAGATGTATTGTTGATTTGGTATAAACTTCGGTTTCGCGAATCATGTTTTTAGGGACATTCCGGTACCGGAGGATATCCCCGAAACTAAAAACAAGTTTATCTGTATGGTTAATAAGTTGGTTTCCAAGTTCTAATATTCTTATTAATAACTCTTCTACAGTTAGTTGACTGCTCAGAATCAAGGGATCAAAGCGCCAGATCACCTTTTGTTTTCCGATTAACCCTGAAAGTTGTTTAAAGGTTTCAATCCGATCAGCAAATGGTGGAACATAGGGTTCAAAACCTTCTTTTTCGTAATTATTCAGGGTGTATTGAAAATAATAATTGTATCCGCGTTCATCGAACCAGTGGAGAGATGGTATCATAGGTACAGGATTCTTGGTCCAAAAGATAAAAAGCCGGGCCTCCTGAAATGAAATATATTGAGGTCTGGTTGGATTAAAACGATTCACCCAACAGACATAACCTTTATTGATCCGGTTGATCAGCCATTTTGAATGAAAAGCCGGTATGTCGGTTGACCGGCTCACTGATATAATCAACGGGGCAATGGCCGGTTTCTGTTCGCCAGAGTCATTGATCAGCTGAATTTCTTTCCAGATTTTCATTAAGATATTCTTCCGGACAATTTGTTGTACTAATTTAATTCTTTTTACTGGATTATAGAATTGGCGGGGGAAAAAAAGATGGAACCAGAATTTGCAGAATTGGAGAATGAACAGAATTTATTTGAACTTCAATATATTAATGCATTCATTGCATAAACATTCATCGAAGTGATTTGCAATATATTCAAGAATCTCCTCAGGGACGGGTAGGTCAAAACAGGGGCAATGCGGTGTTCCGGTGCAGATGTGAAGCGTGCTGCAGCTTGCACAAGGGGTAGGATCGAATTTTGAATACATGTGTGATACTATTAAAATAAGCTGCTTCTAAAAAAATACCTCAGTCCGGATATTTTCGGGAGTAATTCCATGGTTTTCGAGTAATTCTGTCACCTCGTTGACCATGCCTGAGTTTCCACAGATATAGAATATTGAATCTTTTCTGATCCCCTTATTTCTGAGATATTGGGTGACCCGGCCGTAAAAATTTTCTCCGTGTTCGCGCGAGGTACACAAATGATAACGCTCTTCATCGTAATCTTCAGAATCGTAAGCCTCATAACCATGTCTGACTCCATGAATGACTTCGTAATCAAGACCAGGATTCGACAGAATTATGCTGTGAAATGGCGAAATTCCGGTACCGGTAGCAATAAAGGAATAATGATTGATTTCTGGAGGGAGGGTGTCCCGAAGTACAAAAAATCCAAACGGACCTGTGATCTCCACCTTTGTCCCGATTTTCATATATTTCAGTTCCCTGGAAACTTCGCCATTATCAACCTCTTTAATTAACAAATCAATTGTTGGAGCCTCCTCAGGACTGTATATGGAATATTCGCGTGCCTTATATTCTCCAGGAACATTCAAAACCAAATACTGACCAGCCTTAAACTCGAAATTAACTTTTTCAAGCTTCAAAATATATGTGGATTCAGTCAGGTTGCTGATACCCAGAATTTTGCTATATGTTATTTTTTTCATGAATAATCTAATTGTAAATGGCCAAACCGTATTGTAAATCAGCGAACTAACAGCTCTGCCTAATCAAATTCCCATATAGTCCTTGCAATTATTTAACCATTGGTATTTTACTTTATAACAGATTAGGCGTGAATATGTTTTTCCGCATGGTAGGATGACCGGACCAGCGGACTACTTTCTACCATACTGAATCCCTTTTGAATAGCGGCTTCACGGTATTTAATAAAGGTTTCTGGTTTTATGAACTCCACTATTTTAAGATGGTGAGAAGTTGGCTGAAGATATTGCCCAATGGTCAGGACTTTACAGCCCGCTTTAAGAAGGTCATCCATAGTTTCGAGTACTTCCTCCTCAGTTTCCCCAAGTCCCACCATAATACCTGATTTAGGTACAATTCCAGAGGAGGCGATAATTTCAATCACCTTAAGGCTCCTGTCATATCGTGCCACATCTCTGACTTTAGGGGTTAATCTGCGGACCGTTTCCATATTATGAGAAATTACTTCTGGTTTGGCATCAATAATAATCTGGATCAAACTGGCATTGGCATAAAAGTCAGGAATCAGGGTCTCCATCGTAATTCCGGGATTGAACTCCTTTACTTTTCTGATAGTCAATGCCCAGAAAGCGGCACCGCCATCATCAAGGTCGTCTCTTGTGACAGAGGTTAATACGCAATGTTTAATTTTCAAGGTTTTAATCGTTTCTGCCAGCCGGACAGGTTCTTCCATATCCACATCATCCGGAATCATATTCCTGACATCGCAAAACCGGCAGTTCCGGGTACATTTTTCACCTAGAATCATAAAACTTGCCGTTGATGCCCCCCAGCATTCCGCTTTGTTGGGGCAGTTTCCGCTTACACAAATGGTATTCAATTGCTGGTTATTGGCCAGATTTTTCAAAGCAACATAGTGCTTTCCGGATGGGAGAGGAGTTTTCATCCAGTCCGGAAGTCTTCGCGTAGTTGTGCTCATATATTATTAATATTCAAGTATATCTAATAATTTAGTATTTTGCTTTTGGCTACTGACGTGTAGCTCTTATGCCTTTAAATAATATCTTCAATTCTTTTGCCTTTTCTGAAATGGTAATATTCAACCGAAAGAGACTTTAGAGCATCTAGTCGCAAACGGCCAGTTGCTAATTTAAAATTCATTTTACCCATACCAAAGATTTTATAGCCTAATTATATTAACTGTTCAACAACTGTATAATCAAGTTGGTTTAAATTAAAATAGTTCTCGGCCTTTGAACGATCCCGCGAAATTCCGAGAATATATCCGCCACCCCCTGAACCACAGATCTTTAAAAAAAATTGCCCGGTATCAAGGCTATGGTTAAAATGATTAATCATCTTCTCAGGAATCATACTGCGAAAATGAGCCAGCTGCAATTTTGAGTACCTGGTCAATAAAATTTCAAAAGTACTGAAATCAGATGCCAGAAGCGAATCTATCGTTTGATTTATTACAGGGATATATTCATGTTCGATCAACTCTTTAAAGCCAGCTTCCTGATATTTTTCCATGAAATGATTTACCAGAACACCTGTATTTCCGGGAGAGTGAGAATTAATTAAAAATAGGGTATAGGTATTAAAAAAAGGGGATAGGTCTACAGTTGTATCCGGATCCTTCATATTTCGGAAAAGTACTGGCTTACGGATCCAGGAAATAAACGGGTCAATTCCTGAACTAACTCCATGGAAACAAGACTCTATCGCTGCAAGGTTTGACTTAATAGTCGGGAGATCCTTCAGAGCACCATTTACTGCGTACCTGTCATAAATTGCCGCTGAAAGGGCACCCGAACTCCCTAAACCAGATCCGGAAGGGATGCTGGAGTCAAAATACATTCCCAGGGCGAGGTCACTTTCAAATTGTTGAATATCCAGAAATTCAAAATCCTCCGAATGGTCTTTAAAATAGTGGTTTAGTTTAGTCATCGCACTATTTGACTCGGATTCATGTTGAGAATAATGTCTCTTTAATGAATCCGGGAATCGGAATCTCCCGGAAAATCGGAGGTAGGGAATGGCCAGAGCATTAGAATTCAGGAGGATGCCGTATTCTCCAAACAGAATTATTTTGGCAGGATAATCCATTAATGTTCAGATTAAGAGGTCATTTGTATGGGGCCGCTCCCTATCTTATCGTCAATCCACTGACCCCCTTCGCAATACGGACTAAGGGTTTGCCTGACAAACGAAAGTACCTGCTCGCGTTGATCTTCATAATAAATCAGATGAACGTTTGGCCCTGCATCGATTGTGTAAAACAGATCAAGTCCGGAAGTTTCCCGAAAAAGTTTGATTTCTTCAATAATATGCAATGTATCAGGCTTTAACAATAATCCTTCAGGTCCGGAAGTCATTAATAGGGCATGCAGGGAAAGGGCTTCATTTTCGGAAATCAGCGCGATTGTCTGGTAATCATTATTGCGAATAGCATTTGTAATTTCTGCCATATTAGCGTTCGCCTGATCTTTCCTCCCTTCACGATAGGGATGGGCCTTCATCAATGCATGACCTTTACTGCTTGAAACAGCCTTTTCTTTTGAACTGACAATCAATATGATATCCATAACCCGATTAAGCCTGCTTTCACCAGGAAAAAGGAAGGGGGTAGCATAATCGTCCGATGATTGGTCGATGGAGGGAATAGTTCCCCAGGTAACAATACCGCCATACAAGGATCGGGAAGCGCTACCCGAACCCAGCCTTGCAATTATTGACCCTCTCTGGTAAAAATCCTCATGTTTTAATTGATTACCAGTGACTTTCTCTTCCATGCTCACCAGACAAAGGGCCAGAGCACTCATTGACGATGCCGAAGAGGCGATTCCGGTTGAATGTGGAAAGTTATTCTCACTTTTAAAAACAAGTTCATAATCAGCCAGAAATGGCATTTCAGTTAACAATGAGTTGAGTAATTCTCTTGTCTTTTTCTCAAATTGAGACTGTTGGACTCCATGAAAAAAGTACCGGAGACTAATATTTTGATCTCCTGCCTTTTTTTTCTGAAAAGATAGGTAGGTCGTTGTGGTTGATTTATCGAGGGTTATGCTTAAAGAACCATTTTCGGGCAGCTGATTCGCCCTTTTCCCCCAATATTTAATCAGCGCAATATTCGAAGGGGCTCTCCATCCAATTGTTATCGTCTCTTCGCTCATGGCTTTGTAGTATTGGTCAATTTGGATATCTTAATATTTGAATTCATATAATCTCATCATATCTGAAAATAGTATTTAAATTTCTGGTTATAAAATAGTTACGTACATATTCTTCAGAAGCCTCAGTAGCAACCAGAACAAAATCACCTCCCCATGCTCCCAAAGATTTAACAGATCCATTGAAATCACTAAAAAAGAGCGATTTAACAGTCTTTATTTGAATGATTTTACTCACTATTTCCTCGTGTCTATCCATAAGAATCCTAAACGTCAGCAAGTCAGTTGCCTTTTCAAGGCCCAGAGTAATTGCAGAGATTTCAGAAATATCCTTTGAACTGACTCCAGATAGATCAGCTTTACCAACGCTCTCCATGGAATTTTGTTTGCGGTTCAGGTAAATAAAATATAGCTGACTGTTGAACCTCGGATGAAAGTTCGCCTCCCGGAAAGAGGGTTTATTGTCTTCTAATTTATAAATAATTGGCGATGATGACCTGGCAGAGGCAATATCATAGCCTGAGCCATTGAAAATAAGATTGTTGAGTTCGAATGCATCACAATTCGCCCAGTAAGCAATATTTGAGATAAGCGAGCTGCTTGAACCAATTCCCCAGGCCGGATCGAAATCCATTGTCGAATTTACCTGGTACTCGCAGGATGATCCTAAGAAACTAAAATTAAGCAGCTTTGCAGCTTTTAATATCTTTTGCAGTGTTTCAGCAAGGTTAAGCTCATTAGTTTCAATAATTTGAAGGTCGGGGAGGATCAAGGTAGTATGAAACCATAAATTATTATTAATTAGTGATTTCCATCTCACTGAGGGAGTCCCGGATTGCTCTGAGACTGATATTTCCTGTTTGAATTTCAGAGGAATGGCAAGTGCAAGTGCCCCTTTAAGTACCAGGTATTCACCGGATATCATCAGTTTTGTTTGGGAACTGAAGGATTTCATCTCTCTGAAATTCATGATGTTATCCTGATTTGCATGATGAAATCATAAACAACAGAATGGCTTACTGTACTGTTTTTAAAATATTCATTCGTCAGATTACGCTCCTGCTCAGTGGCATTTAGCTGATTCAGGATGTTTGACAAATGCATTTTCATGTGGCCGCTCTGGATCCCGGTAGTTATCAGGGATGCAATAGCCGAGAAATTATTGGCTAGTCCTGAAGCGGCTGCAATCATCATGAGTTTACTGGCATCAGGAAATTTTAAAATAGCCATTACGCTTTTGACCAGGGGATGAATTTGGGTGATCCCTCCGACAGTTCCAAGAGCCAACGGAATTTCCAGTTCGTACCTGAAGGTCCTATCTGTTATTGTTACCTGAGTTAATCCTTTGTATTTTCCCTCTTTTGAAGCATAAGCATGCGCACATGCTGCTGTGGCTCTGGAATCATTTCCTGTTGCCAGAAGTACCGCATCAATGCCATTAAAAATTCCCTTGTTGTGAGTTACAGCTCTTGAAATGTCGAGATTGGCAATATCAACAGATTGTTTAAATTTATTCGCAAATAGGTTGCATGACAGATCTTTATTCCATCCTGTAAGTTTTTCTACAGGACATTCAACCCAGCATCTTACCTTACACTCCGGCGTATAATTGGAAAGGATAGACATAATAATTTCCACCGAGTTTTGATCTGAATTCAATTCATCCAGGTTCTGTAAAGTTGTGGCAATCTTTTCAAGACAGGTATTGATAAAATTGGCACCCATCGCATCACCGGTTTTAAAAGAGACATCAATCTGGTAATAATCAGTAAGTTCATTCGTTTTATCGATTAGCTCCAACCCGGTTATTCCTCCCTCGCGTTGTCTCATCTTGTCCGTTAAGTCGTGGGTGGAGTTCAGTAGTTTGCCTTGAATCTGTGGAAATATTTGATGCATCCTGAAAGGATCTCCATTCCAGTTAAAGTGCACCTGACCCTTTTTAGTCATTGTATGAACTTCAGCTCGGAAACCACCTCTTTCGGCCCAATATTTTGCGGCTTTTGAGGCTGCAGCTACAACGGAACTCTCTTCTGTTACAAAAGGGATAATAAATTGTTCATCATTAATGATCATATTGGTTACCACGCCGATGGGAGTTGGAAAATTACCAATATAATTTTCAATCATTTCGCTGAACACGCGTTGTTGATTCTCGTTGGGAGCACAGTAGTCATTAAAAGAAAGTATCTTGGAAACCTCTAATTCTGAATGATCTGCAATATAAGCAAGCCGTTGGTTGCGGTCAAATTTTGAAAAACCGGAAATGATACCCATGTCTTTGAATGCAATAAATAAAATTTGATCTGTCAGTATATTAGATCTTTAAATCAATGATTTGTAGCGAACAGCATATTGGACTGATTATTCAGCCCTATTCGGCTTCTTTAAGGTTAGGAAATTAAGTGCCATCCTATAGCCTTCGATTTGTGCAGCAACGAACTGCTGTAAGTCTGCATATTCTCCCTGGCTATACATTAAAAAAGCCGATCCCTGCGCATAAATTGCCGGCAGAACAGATTTTTGGGTTAGGTAATATCCGTCGAGATAGTTATGAATTCCTCCTGAAATAATCAGTTGGTTACAAGCGAAATCAGCACCATTCATCACCATGTCATTCACAAGATTTACCATCTCTTCAGCAGTAACCCCTACATTTACAAATGGTTGGTGCAATTCATGTTTCAGAATAGGATTTCGTTGTATTTCAACTTTTGAAAAATTAGTTCCCCCAAATGCACCAAATTCAACGGCTGTAAGTGGTAACTGCAGCAAACGGCGAATGCTCTGTGGACCGAAACCTTGCCCAACCTCCTTTACAATCAATTTAAAATCAATTATTTCTAAAAGCTTCTCGATAGTTTCAAGGGGAGGATGGTAAATGATATTCCCTTCCGGCTGAACCCATTCCTGAAGTGGATTGACATGAATGATCAGTCCGTCAGCTTTTAACCGGTCGATCAGGCGCCTTAACTGATCGGTTTCCTTTTTTTCAATCATCTCCTCAATTTGCGCAATCCCCAAATTTGCAAAGAGTGGGTTTTCGTCACCAATGATCGAACGCACGTCAAAATCATCGAAATAAGTCTCTTCGCGGAGGAGCATTCGGCAGGAACCCAATCCCATACCCATTCCAAATTCTTTACAGGCCATCGCCAGGTTCCGGTTTATCTTCCCGGACAAGAGATGTCCCCCTGTCATGCTTGAAATCCAGATCGGAACCTTTAATTCTTTACCGGCAAATGGAATCCTGTCCAGCGATTTCAACGGAAATCCTGAAATCATCGGCTCATAGTAGAAACGGTTATCTACTTCATTCACTAATGTTTGCGATTTAAGTGCCAGATTGATATGATCGGATTTCCGCTGTGAATCGCCAGAAATCGTTTCATTTATCGGGCCTTCAGATTTGTCGGTTATTGCCATGGTTATTAGAAAATGAAACTATAAAACGTAACGCGAAATGACCATTTTTAAGATCTCAGAGGTCCCTTCGCCGATTGAAAGTAGCCTTTGATCACGGTAAAAACGTTCAATATGGTTTTCACGAAGAAATCCAAATCCACCGTGAATCTGAAGCGATTCCCCTGCAACCTCCCGGGCAATATCTGAACAATATAATTTTGACATTGCAGCCTGCTTTCCAAAAGGTAACCCGGCCTCTTTTAGCCGGCAGGCATGGTATAGCGTATTTCTGGCCAGCTCAATTTTCATGGCCATTTCAGCAAGTTTAAATGATACAGACTGAAAATCAGCTAATGGTTTCCCAAACTGTTTACGTTTTTTTGCATAGTCTGCAGCCATCTCAAACGCTCCCTGCGCAAGACCTAATCCGATAGCGGCGATAGATAGTCTGCCACCATCGAGCGTCGAAAGCATAATCTTTAACCCTTCACCACGTTTCCCCAGGATATTCGATTCCGGCACACGGCAATCACTGAAATTTAGTTTTCCGTTATCTACAGCGCGCCACATTAATTTCCCTTTTATCGGAGAAGTTACATAACCGGGAGTTGATCGGTCAAGTAAAATAGCAGAGAGCTCTTTTTTGCCATCTTTTAGGCCTGTAATAGCCTGAACTGTAATACCTGTCGCAATGGATGAACAGCTATTGGTAATAAACATTTTTGATCCGTTTATGATCCAATGGTCCTTTTCCAGATTAGCTTCAGTTTCAACACCCTTGGCATCTGATCCGGCATTCTCTTCTGTAAGCCCAAATGCCCATAATTTTTCACCGGTACATAAACCAGGCAGATATTTCACTCGTTGCTCTTCAGTTCCAAAGGTGAAAATCGGGTTAATACCCAGGGAGTTATGGGCGGCAATTGTAGCAGCAGGGGAGCTGTCTACCCGGGCAAGCTCTTCAACTGCAATAATATAGGAGATATAGTCCAGACCTTGACCTCCATATTTTTTAGGCAGTGTAATTCCGAATAACCCGGATTTTCCCATTTTAAGGGCTAAATCAACAGGAAATTCCTCCTTCTCATCTTGCGCAATAGCTATCGGTTTAACGACACTTTCAGCAAACTCCCTGACTTTTTTCCGAAATTCTATATACCTCTCATCTAATAACTCATTCATTTACAATCCTCCAGAAATATTAGGGGCATTCGGTCAGTCACCTGAGCTCCTACATTAACAGCAATTTTTTTTACTTTGGCATCTTTGGGTGAAAGAATCCGATTTTCAGATTTCATCGATTCAATCACCATTAAAAGGTCCCCTTTTTTTATGATTTGGTTTTCTATTATATTAATTTCCAAAATTTTACCATGAAGTGGTGACTGGATCTCCCCACCTTCAGAATTCGGATTATATGCCTGGTCAGCCAGAACTTCCGGATAACTAGTTAACAATCCCGGAAATGAAATGTTGTACCGGATATTATTGAAAGTTAAATTTAGATTGTTTTGACTCTCAAAAATAGCAGAAATTCTGCTTGTTTGGTTCTTGATTATCAGATCGGTAATATTTCCGGATTGATTGATGATTTTAAATGCAGTTCGAGCTCCATTTAGCACAAATGCTGGATTTGATTTGTCTTTCAGTTCAAGTGTTACAGAGTAAACCTCACCATCTACCGCGATCTTTATAACAGTAGGTGTTGAACGCCAATATCCCTCATAATCCCAGGGATTGTCAGAGTCTTTAAAATCTGGTTTTAGATACATCTTAGTGATAGCCAGGGCAATCAGCTGATATAATTTGTGTGGATTGAGTTTATTTATGTAGCTTTCGATTAAAGTTGTATGATTATTCCGGCAAAATTCTACTGACAAAATATTTTGCTGATAACTGTAATGGGAGAGAATCGCTTCGAGATATTGTGTATTTGTTTCAGGACCCAGAATATTCAGGTTTTTAATATTTCTCGTAAGAAGACAGATTGCATTTTCCCTGTTTTTACCTTTAGCTATTAGTTTTAATAACAATGGATCAAATTGATTAATAGTTGATTGGTTACCATTGAAATTAGACTCAATTCTTAGATTTGGTTCGTTGGGCAGGTTAACCGAAAGCAATGCCGAAGAGGATGGCATAAAGTTATGAGTCGGGTCTTCGGCATAAATTCGCAGCTCAATGGCATGTCCGGTCAACTGAACTTCTTCCTGTGAAACAGAGAGAGGGAATCCTGAAGCAATCTTTAATTGCTCCCTGACGATATCAATGCCAGTGACCTCCTCTGTGACAGCATGTTCTACCTGTATTCGCGGATTCATCTCCATAAAGTAGTAATTACCGGTTTCATCGATCAGAAATTCAACGGTTCCGGCCCCGGTATAATTAACTGCTTTTCCAATTTTTACGGCTGCATCTAAAATTTCACTGCGCAAATCAGGTGATAGAAAAATTGCAGGAGCCTCTTCTATGATTTTTTGATGATTTCGCTGAATTGAACATTCACGTTCGTATAAATGAATAATATTATTGAAGTTATCTCCTAATATTTGAACTTCAACATGACGTGCATTATGAATATATTGCTCTGCAAAAAGCTCTCCATTGCCAAAATAGTTCAACGCTATTCGGGACGATTTTTCAATTGTTTCAAATAACTCCTGGTAATTATAAACGATATCCATCCCTTTTCCACCACCGCCATACGAAGCCTTTATCAATAGGGGATAATTTAAATGGATTTCATCAGATACTTTGGAGAGAAGATTGATTTTCTGACTTAAAACTACCGGAATATTTAAGCTTTCAGCTAAAGACTTGGCGTCAGGTTTACTGCTCATTAGCCTTAATACTTCCGAAGTGGGACCGATAAACACGAGATGATTCTCTTCGCATGCTCTTGCAAACGCCGGGTTTTCAGAAAGAAAGCCATAACCGGGGTGTATTGCCTCCGAACCGGTTGCGATTGCAATTTGGACAATCCGCTCAATATTGAGGTAGGTGGAAGTCAGTTCCCCAATCCCAAGGGATATTGCTTCGTCGGCTAATTGAACAAATTCCGATTCTTTTTCCGATTCGGCATAGATAGCCACTGTTTGAATGGCTAATTTTTTTGCCGAACGGATGATTCTTAATGCAATTTCACCTCTGTTCGCAATTAATATTTTAGTCAATAAACCCATAAATTATTGATTAATAATATATTGTATTTAATTCTTGTATTAAAAGCTACCATTTTGGTTTCCTTTTCTCTAAAAAAGCGGAAAAACCTTCCTGGGCTTCAGGTGATACCCTGATTCGGGCCAATAATTCAGGGATTTGTTCTTTATTCCCGGCTAGTAATTTTTCCGTTAATTGATTAATCAGCTTTTTAGATTCCATGATAGCCAGTCGGCCATTAGAAACTATCTGAGTAATGACACCTTCTAAATGTAATTCCATTTCAATTGAAGAGGCAAATGATTGATTGACCAACTGATAATTAAATGCTTCTTCCCCTGAGAAGTTCCTGGCAGTGAAGATAAGCTCCTTGAGATCTATGGCAGACACTTTCAAAAGCAGGTAAGGGGTAATAGATGATGCGGCCATTCCGATTCGGGTTTCACTTAAGGAAAACCTGGAATTTGCCTGACAATAAGCGAGATCACAAACTGCCACTAAACCGTTTCCGCCGCCATAGACATTACCATGAACAACCGCAATAACAATTTTACTGCTATTAAAGATCATCTTGAACATCTCTGATAACTCCAGACTCTCTTTCAGATTTTCCGATGCACTCAATGTAAACGATTTTTTCATCCATAGCAGATCAGCGCCTGAGCAAAATGATTTTCCAGAACCCCGGATTACAACTATTCTTAATTCATTGTCTTCTTCAATTTGCATAAAGAACGAGGAAATCTCGCGTATCATGATATCATTTAAAGCATTATGCACATCGGGTCGGTTCAGCCAAAGTGTTGCTACATGTTCTTTTATCTCTGTTTTTATGGTTTGGTAGTTTTCCATTTAAATATTTTACTTAGGTTTTCGACAATCAAATCCAGGTTTCATCGGTTCTGAACCATTACATTCTGTAGATTCCATTTTTGGGAGGATCAACCCGGTTGTTTGAGGCGATTGATAAGGATAATCCGACAATCGTCCTGGTATCAGCCGGATCAATAACTCCATCATCCCATAGCCTTGAAGTACTGTAATAGGCTGAACTCTCGTCCTCAAATCGCTGAATTAGATCTGTATTTTGAGCTGAACTATCTCCTTTAATCGAATTTAAGACCTGTTGAGCCTGTTGTCCGCCCATCACTCCGATTCTGGCATTAGGCCAAATGAATAGGAAATTAGGATTATAGGCTCTGCCAGCCATGGCATAATTCCCTGCACCAAACGAACCGCCAATGATTACCGTTATTTTTGGAACCACAGCTGTGGCTACCGCATGGATTAATTTGGCCCCATTACGTGCAATCCCTTCATGTTCATATTTTTTTCCAACAATGAAACCTGAGATATTTTGCAGAAAGAGCAGGGGAATTTTTCGGAAATTACATATTTCGATGAAATGAGCCCCTTTTAATGATGATTCAGAGGTAAGAAACCCATTATTAGCAATAATGCCCACAGGAAGTCCCAAAATCCTGGCGTACCCTGTAATGAGAGTTATTCCGTATTCCCGTTTAAACTCTTCAAATTTACTCCCGTCTACGATTCTGGCAATTATTTCGTAGATTTCCACTGGTTTTTTTAAATCGATGGGAGCCAAACCATATATCTCTCTTGGATCATATTTGGGTTCTTCAATCTGATGCTTTTCATAATTCCGGGACTCGCTTTGAGGAATTGATTCAAATATATTACGACAAATTCGGATAGCATCTATCTCATTTTCTGCAAGATGATCAGCAACACCTGAAATTCCCGTATGCACGAATGCTCCACCAAGCTCCTCTGCTGTAACTTCTTCGCCAGTTGCGGCCTTAACCAGGGGAGGACCTCCGATGAAGATGGTCCCCTGATTTTTAACAATAATAGTTTCATCGCTCATTGCAGGAACATAGGCTCCTCCGGCAGTACATGACCCCATTACAATGGAAATTTGCGGGATACCGGCTGCGGACATTTGCGACTGGTTATAAAAGATTCGGCCAAAACCATCAGAATCAGGGAATATACGGGCTTGTTCAGGTAAAAAAATACCTCCGGAATCAACCAGGTAAACGCATGGAAGATGATTTTGCAAGGCAATCTCCTGGCCTCGGAGATGTTTTTTAACCGTTTCACGAATATACGTCCCACCCTTTACCGTTGCATCATTTGCAATGAACATTGACAATTTCCCCTGGATTTTCCCAATCCCGGTAATAATACCTGCGGAGGAGAACTGGTCCTCATATTGTCCAAAAGCAGCCAATGCTGAGAGTTCAAGGAAAGGGGTATTCTCATCAATCAGCAATTCAATCCTGCTCCTGGCGTCCAATTTTCCGCGAGAGCTATGCCTTATGACAGCTAAATCCTCTTCCCGCCTTATGACACTATTCATCCTGGAATGATAAATACCCATAATTTCGGCAAATAATTCAACTCTGGCCTTATACTGATCGTCTGATTTATTGATATTTGAATGGATCTGTTTCAACGAT
>Ga0118677_10006150_pt1 | contig 20518 bp, 17 predicted proteins | sample AliMusrvi5mmetaG_FD_86154 | JGI IMG/M metagenome (GOLD analysis project Ga0118677, IMG submission 86154)
TACTCCCACTGCGCCTCGGTCGGCAGATCGAAGCGGAATGGTTTTGCCCTTCGTTGCAGTCGGCCCATGAACGAAGATCGATCCACCAGATTGGTGGCCGGCCACATCGCGCCGTAGTCCGATCCACGAATGTCTTCATAGCTCACTTGTTCCACGGGCCGGCTGGCGTAATAGGTGGCGTTGTTGAAATACCCCGGTCGATTCCCCATCACCAGTTCCCACTGCCGTTGCGTGATTTCGAACACCCCGATGTAAAAACTTTTCGTCAGCGTCACTTCATGTTGTACTTCGTCGTCGAACCGCCCGGTTTCGTCGCCTGGAGAGCCCATCGTAAACGTGTTGGTGGCAGCCGAAATGAGCCGGAACACCATCTTGGTCGTCTTGTATTCATCCGCCCATCCGCCAACGGGAACGGCAGCGAGATAACTCACCGGATAACGCGACGCAGACGAACCGCCGGAGATGTCGACGACCATATAGTCGCCGGAAGCGGGAGATGCGGCGTTGGTCGCGGTCGGCAACCTATCGAAAGTCACAGATCCCATCCCGTTGGAGGACTGGATCGCGAGGTCGTCCGCCCCAACCCGCAAAGCCAAACCCACTGCCATCCCCATAAATGCCCGTATGGTCGTCATGGTCGTCCCCTTTCGTGATGTCAGTGTCCGCATCGAATCCATCGCTTTCAACTCGTGCAGAACGGATTCCTCACAACGGTCAACCGCCCCCGCCGCGAATTTTAACCTGCGGGGAATTGCTTCGCTTCCGCAACATACGCCTGCAAGCGTTCCACATACCGGTCCAGGTTCATCTGCGCGTCGATCAGCCTGCGTCCGGCGTACCCCATGCGTTCCGCCTCCGCGGGATGATCGAGCAGGTGCGCGATGGCCGCGCGCAACGCCGCGGCGTCGCCGGGAGGAACGTACACGCCGGTTTCGCCGTCAACAATCACATCCGTCTGCCCCGACGTGCGCGAGCAAATCACGGCGCGTTCCATCGCCATGGCCTCGAGTATCGAAGTAATGCCGGCCTGGAAGTTCACGTCGAACAGCGGCATCACCACAAATGCGCTGTCGGCATACACCTGACGCAATTCGAATTGCGAAAACCGCCGGACCGTGACATTCGCGGGAATTTTCTGGTCCTGCGTGGTGTCGACGCGTTTCGACCAGGGACTGGCGGCGGCGATAATGACCCGGACATCCAGGCCGTCCACCGCACGCATCAACGTGGGATAATCGCGGAATTCGAGGCCTACGGCGCAGATCTGGCGGGGAACGGGTGTCGGACGAGGAACGACACGCGCGCACGAAAAGAAATCCGAATCCACCATAAACGGCGTTCCGATCACGCGCTGGCCCGGAACGCCCAGGCGCTTCTCGACAAACCGCTTCTGCCAGGTCGAATAGCAAAAAAATCTGTCGATATGCGTCTGCAACGCGATCAGCGAGAAGATCAGCCGTTTCTTGCCGGTGGACAGGATATGCACAACCATCAGGTGTCGCGCGCCGCCGCGACCGAACACCTTGAGCAGGGCCGCCAGCGGCATGCCGACCTGCTCGCCATCGGTGAAAATCACGCGATAGTTCCGGCGCTGCCGCCAGCACGCCCATGCCAGCAGCAGGTTGGGGCCGCCGATCCCGGCCAGCACACGGCCAACCACGCCGCCATTTTTCCGCGCGGCGGCATAGTCGATCAGGTCAGCCTCAAATGCGCGCGCCATCTCGAAATAGTCCGCACGCGGGCACTTCCCGCGCGCAATTTGTTCGCGCCGCGCAGGATCAATCGTTCCGGAAACTGTGAGGAGTACATCAGCCATTCCGTTGCCGGCGTTCTAACTTTCACACTGCATGCTACATCGTTTCCAAGCTCGTAACAGACGGTCCGCCAATCTTTCACCGGCTAAGGTAAGCGGCATCAGCGGCTTACACGCGACGGTGCGGATCGTCACAATTGGCTCATCGGAAACAACCCGATCAGGTATCCGGGCCATCAAGTGTCTGACGGGCGAGGTGAAGTGCCCGGCAACCAACTGGTTTTCTCCTAGGAAATTATGGGTGATAACGGCAACCTGATCCGAGTCCCAGAACCGGCATTTCGTGCGGTAGGCCAATGCAGCCCAGCAAGTTTGTTCAGCCCAGCACGGTTTTCGTCGAAATTGCGGTTTCAGGCGCTCGTTGGCCAACAGCCACTCAATGAAATCGAGGTCAACGATCTCTTTTTTCACAAACATCAGTCCGGCATTCAGTTTGCCGACGATTTTCACGCGATCTCGACCGCACAGATGCCAGGGCCGGAGCGAGTACGCGTGTCGCGTGTCTTGCATGAACAGCGCGGACGTTTCGACATCCGGAAACTCGAAAAGCCCTTGAAACGGCCGAAAGAAAAAAATATCGCTGTCGCAGTAGGCAATTTCCGGTTCGTTGAACATCGCCAAATCCAAGAGCTTCAGCGCCATGACATTTTCCGCGCGGAAGTTCCTGCAGTTCGGATAGGCCGTCAGAAGCCGGCTGGACAGTTCATCGGACTCCGATCGCGAAAATATGACCGCATTGCGCAACTGCTCCTTCAGCCGGCCAACATCGTCTGCCGTCAGGGTTCCATCGTCATGCAGAACGAGCCGAATCGGCCGGGAACAACAGTCCAGCAGCGACCCAAAGCAGGTAAGCGCCATTTCGACATGGTTGTGGCACAATAATCCATGAACGGTGATTGCAGGTGCGGATGGCATGCGCAAGTCGGAGCCAGACATGGATTTCGGCTGCACAGGAAAATTTGTAACACAATGGCTGCTTTCCGGCAATACCGGAAAGCAGGAAGTAGGGGTGCGGCGGGACAAGGATGCCGAGGTCAGACGCCGCGACATCGAACGCGTCGCCGACAACAAAACGCAGGGAAAATCGAAGTTCTATGGTTGGACAGACGAGCGTACATTGGATACAGTGGGGTCACAGCGAAGGGCGTATGCTGAAGCGCGCCGTCACCGCAACAGCGAAACGGCTGGAAACCGAACCCCAAATGCACGGCGCGGCGTGCGTCCCTTCTGGCCCGCAACCCAAACGCGCGTTATTCATTACAGGTGAGCGAGATGAACGATAAAATCCACCCTCTTTATTTTGCATGCGGCAAACATTTCGAATACGTAAGGGCTTCCCTTGAAAGTCTTGCCCTTCTCCATTCAAACCATTTGAGCACAACCTATCTTTATATTGACGAAACCGATCAATTAAGCACCGAGCAAAAGAAAATCATATGCGGCATTTTCCCTGACCTTGTCTTGCGAACATCGCGCCGGGTAACAGGATGGGGCAATAATACGATTGCCGCCGAAGCCAAAGCTTTCTGTGAAGTCGCACACACAATTAATCCTCAATCTTTCATAGCCAGGATTGATTCGGATATCGTCTTTATTTCAGAAAATATTTTTGAGCATGTGTCCAGCTCGGATTATTTATATATTGGCTCAAAAGAATCCACATGGCGGCCCTTTGTTTACGGACAGGGGGGGTGTTATTTTATTCGGGCGATTCTGGCATCCAAACTTGACCATTTTGCAATGGATTTCGCGAAAATAGCCCTTAACCGAATTGTTGAGGTTCAGAAGGTAATGAGGGTGGAGCCTTTTACGGAATGCCCGGAAGATGCTGCTATTTATCTGTGGGTGACGTCCATGACTTCTAAAACGGAATTTGTCGATTTTTATCTTGAACGCAAGGAGTTTGACACGCAAGGGATACGATCGGTAGCGCATTTTCAATCCGCCGCGAAAAAATCGATGACCTTGGCGGTAGCGGCGTTAAAGAGTTCGACGAATGAAAATTACCGCCACAAGATGTTAATTGTTCATAAGCTGTTGTATCGAAGGCGCCCGATGATCGTCCGAATATTTGTTAAACTCCTGAAAATTTCCAGATCATGGTATCGCCATGTTTGGTGATGATCTGTTTCCGTAGCCATCGGGGTGGGATTTGTGCCAGTTCCAGGCGCTTTGAACAATCGATTCGAGTGTCGTGAACTTCGGTTCCCACTTGAGTATCTTGTGTGCTTTCGTGGCGCTTGCAACAAGCTTTGCCGGGTCGCCGGGTCGCCGCGGACCGAGTTCCGCCGGGATCGGATGCCCCGTGATCGCTCGCGCGGCCTCAATGACCTGCTGGACCGAGTTGCCTTTCCCGGTGCCAAGATTGAACGCCCCGGCGGCACTGGATGTCAGCGCAAGAATATGCGCCTGGGCCAAATCCACGATGTGGATGTAATCCCTGACGCACGTGCCGTCAGGCGTTGCGTAATCGTCGCCGCAGATCGTGATCTTGTCCCGCTGGCCAAGCGCCACCTGCAGCACCAGCGGGATGATGTGCGTTTCCGGGTCGTGATCTTCGCCAAACTTTCCCGTGGCGCCGCAGGCATTGAAATAGCGGAGAAACACTGCGCGTATTCCGTGCAGTTGCTGATACCACGACAGTATCTTTTCAACGATCAACTTCGTTTCGCCGTAAGGATTCTCTGGCTTCTGCGATTCGGCCTCGGTTATCGGCACACGTTTGGGCTGGCCGTAGGTCGCGCACGTGGAAGAGAAAACGATGTTCTTCACGCCGTTGGCCCACATGGCCTCGACAAGATTGACGCCGCCGACCACGTTGTTCCGGAAATAGGCCTCCGGCTTTGCCATTGACTCCGCGACCAGCGCATAGGCCGCGAAATGCATGACCGCATCCGGCTTGACCTTTTTCATCGCCCGGAAGATGCAACCCTTTTCGCGCAAATCCCCCTTGATGAATCCGGCCCGTTTGTCAACGGCTTCGCGATGTCCGCGCTCGAGATTGTCGAACACAACCACGTTGTGCCCGGAATCGAGCAAGAGTTCCGTGGTCACGCTCCCAATATATCCCGCTCCGCCGGTAACCAGCACCTTCATTTTTTCTGCTCCGGAAAGGAAGGCGCGGGCGTACAAGTCGCCAACGCCGCATGCAGGTTCTCGCCAATTAGCGCCCAGTCAAAATGACGGCGCACAAATTCCAGGCCGTTATTTGCCAGCGTCGCAGCCAACACCGGATCCGTCAGAATACGGACAACCGCGCGGGCAAAGGATTCCGGTTCATCGGCCAGCAGCAAATCCCGTCCGTCCACCGCCGGAATTCCTTCGGCGCCGAGGCGCGTGGAGACCACCGGCACGCCTGCGGCCATGGCCTCAACGACCTTGAAACGCGTCCCGCCGCCCATGCGCAACGGCACGACGAACACCGACGCGTTCCACATATACGGCCGGACGTCATCCACGAGGCCTGTGACCTCCACATCGGCCGCGCGTTGCGCCAGAATTGCCGGCGCCGGCGAACCGCCCACCACCTCGAACCGAAATTGCGGCCGCGTCTGCCGAATCCGGCCATGTATTTCCCGCAAAAAAAACAGCACGCCGTCTTCGTTGGGAAAATAGTGCGTGGCGCCGACAAAAACGGCCGTGTCCGGACGACGCGGTCCGTCCGGGCGAGCAAAGCGCTCGCAGTCCACACCATTGGTGATCACGGCGGTCCGCAGACCGGGCAGATGTTGCCGCAACAACGCCTCGTCGCGCGTCGACGTCACCAGCGTCAGGGACGCCGCCCGGCAAGCGGAAATCTCTTCGCGGCGGAACTTGGCCGCTTCGATACGATTATATAGACGGCGCAACGCACTGTCCGCCTGCTCCGCCATGCGCGCCAGCAGGTCGAACTCCACGTTGTGTTCATCCAGCACCAGGGCAATTCCGGGCGGAAAACGAAAGCCGGCCATCTGCGCGAATTCCACGAGAATCAAGTCGATGCACTGTTCGCGGGCCACACGGTCGATCGCCGCCTGCATGGCGCGACTCGATTGCGCGCGCCATTGGAACGATTGCGGGGAGAAGATCGAGCGCAGTTGCTGCCACCGCTTGCCGGCAACGGCATGCGGGATGACGCTGATCGTTTGGCAGAACGGCGCCAGCCCATGGGAAGCGTCCGACTCGCCCTCGATCAGATAGGTGACCAAATGCACGGCGTGCCGCCGGCTGAGCTGGCGTATCAAGTTGTAGATCCGGACAGCTCCGCCATAACTGGGCGGATACGGCACGGTGGGCGTGAGGACAAGGATGTTCATGGGCTCCACGTGTGTCAACAACATCAGTGCAACGAGGGTAACATCGCAAGAAAAAAGGGGAGGCTCAAGCGCTTTTTAAAGATTCTGACCTTAAACTATGGATATTGCCCTTGACTCACCGCCGGATACTGCGAATATAGACGCATCTTCTTCGAATGAGGCGCTGTGGTGGCGTAAGAAGGGCGCGCCGCCAACGGATATGCGAAAACAATTCAAGTCTTGACCCAAAATAGGGAGGCTGCCGTGACCCATTTTCCGGGAGTGACGCTCCTCGTTACACATTACAATCGAAGTCAATCGCTCGAGTGCTGCCTCCAGGCATTCCAGGAATTCGGCTGCGCGTTCGACGACATCGTGGTCGCCGACGACGCCAGCGCGCTGGAGCATTTGGAGCGTTTGCAGACGCTGCAAAAAAAATACTCGTTCCGCCTCATCACGACTCCGGTCAACCGCGGGCTCGGCCACAATCTCAACCAGGGGCAAGACGCGGTCACGACCCCGTATACGCTCTACGTGCAGGAGGATTTCTGCCCAACGCCGCTATTTCCGGCGCGTTTCCAAGATGCGCTGGCCATTATGGAGGAGCGTCCGGACGTCGACCTGATCCGGTTTTACTCGGGGAGCCCCTACCCGTATCGAAAGCCGTTTAAAAACGGATTCTCGGAAATGCTCTTCAGCATTGTGCGCCCCGGCAGAGCCAAGTTCTACTACTACAGCGACTGGCCGCACCTCCGACGCAGCACTTTCTTCCAGAAGTTCGGCCGTTACGCGGAGATCAAGCCGGCGGTCAAGAGCGAGAAATACATGCTGATGTCGTACCTACAGGCGCATGGGAAAAGCCTGGAGTGCGATAGCGATTTGAGCAGCCTCTTCATCCACGGAAACGTCGACGCGGAACCCAGCACACAGGATTACAGCGCGTTTTTCGCCATCAAGCGCAGAATCCCGGCCCTCATTTTTGAAGCTCTCTGGACGTTGAAACTCACGGTCCAGTTCTTGTTCAAGAGCTATCGACGATGAACGGTTATGATCGTCGCTTGTACACGAACAGATTCGGTCCAGGCCGTTCGACATTCCTGAACCCCGCATACGGTAGGTAAAACAGGTCCTGCTGATCGTAGCGATTCCGCGGTTCGTCGGGATCCATGGCGTGGAATGTTTTCACCCCGACATAGTAACGGCCGATGATTGCCCGCAATTCCGGGCTTTTCGCCTCGTAATATTTCAGCGCCGCTTCCTCGGTGATGATGAAATCGGGAATATCCGCGGTTGGCGCGCTGTCGGTGAGAAAGGTGTTGAGGCGCGTGTCGAACCCCCACTCCTGAAACCGCCGTTGCCGCACCAGCCGGTCGACCACGCCTTGCAGGACCGACGAGTTGCCGCGGCGGTCGACCGAGGCGCGGTATTTGTCGAATTTGTCAATGAAGTACTGGCCCGGGTTAAGTTGCAGCCTGCAGCCTTCGAACTGGAAAATCGTGCTTCCCACCGGGATATTGGCCAGCGCCCATCGGGTTGCAATAAGACGGTTGTCGGTGCGACCGAGCAGCCAGTCGCTGCAAATGACATTTTTGATCGACGGAACGGCCAGCAGAAGCGCGAGTGCGACGGATGCGCACCGGCCGGCGGGCTTTCCCCACCGTGCCGACACCGGCCGTTCAAAAGCTCGGAGCAGCTCTGCGGTGGCGATGCAGAGAAAGGGCGCGACCGGCAGCATGTACCGCACAAAGACCGTATGGCCCTTCCCCGCGAAGGCAAAATACAGAAGCGGAAAGCAGAAGAGCGCCAGCGATCTGCGCCAGTCGCGGAAAAACAGCCCTACGCAGCCGGCGGTCGATGCCAGTAGCAACGGCAGTCCCATGCCGTGCAGCAATGTGAATCCGGGGTGATACCACCAGCCCCTGCCCAGAATGATGTCCATATGCCCGTGGTCAAGGTGCTGCGACTCGGATAGAAAATCTGTGATGAAGGTGCGAGAGTCAAGCAGCGCGAACGGCGTGCCCGCCAGAAACGTCAGAAGAACAGCAGCGCAGAAGATGCCGATCCGTTGATCGATGATGATTTCGCGCCAGGGCCGTTTTTCCTCGATGATCGTCAGCACATGGGCAATTGCCATGGGCGCAGCGAGAAATATCCCCGCGTATTTCACCGATGTGGCCAGCCCCGCGAAGATGCCGGCCCACAGGTACTGCTTCCAGCACTTCGAATCGCGGCTGCGCACAATGAAGAAAACCGAGATGACGATCAGACAGGTCATGGGCACGTCGGTAACGCCGAAGTGCGAATCGCGCACGTGCAGGTGCGTCACCGCGAGAAAGAATGCGGCCGCGAGCGACGGCCCACGGGAGAACCGGGTGCGGGCAAGCCGGTAGACCGCATACACCGTTGCGATACCGAACAGCGCCGCCAACCAGCGGTCGATCAGGTAAAAAGCCGTAGGGTCTACAGCAAATTGATAAAGGAAGTCGCTGGCAGTATGAAAGTGACCGGCCAGGCGTCCGACAAAAAAATAAAAACCATAGAGCAACAGCAGAACATAGATATAGAGCGTAGGATAATTGAAGAAATGCGGATTCAGATCTCCGCCGCCCATTCGGATGGCCAGTCCGACAATGCGCGACTCGTCCGGACGGCACCAGTTATGCGGCAGGCCGAACCCGATGCCCCAGAATCGGACGACGGCAGCAATGAGCAGAATCAGGACGAGGATCGACCGATCCGAAGTGTAAATTTGTCGTAGGCGCGGAGGGATCATACAAGCGATAATGTGTAAAGTGATCAACTGGGTTGGTTCGCCGCCCAGTCACGCTGGGAGAAACTACAAAGTGCCGGTGTAATTGAATCCATGCGCGAAATCAAGGTGACGAAGCGCCGACCAGCAACGCGAGTTCCTGCTCAATACGTCCGACGCATGTTTCAAGGCTGAATTTCGTTGCTGCAACCTGGCGGCACGCCGCGCCCAATTGCGGCGCAGTGGCGCGCCAGTTTACAAATTGCGCTATTTTACGGGCCAAACCATCCACGTCCCCGGGATCGCACAGATGCTCGGGAAAATCAGCCGCCAGAATCTCCGGGATTCCGCCGATGCGGCTGGCAAGGACCGGAACTCCGCACGCCAGGCTCTCGGTTAAGGTTAACCCGTGGGGTTCGGGCCACACACTCGGGAGCACCAACAAATCCGCGGCATGGTAAAACCGAGCCGGCTCCGCGATGCGCCCAACGAACCGGACGCGATCGGATCCAATTTCCGCCGCAAGTTCGTGGAGTTCCGCAATATACTTCGCGCCGTCTAAAACCGCGCTTCCAGCGACGAGCAAGCAAGTGTCGTGATCGGGGTGTTGCCGTCGATACTGACCGAACGCGCGGATCAGCACGTCAACCCCCTTCTGCCGGTCCAACCTTCCAAGAAACGCCACCACACGGCAGTCGGGCGGGACGCCATATTCGGCTTTCGACGCCCGATCATCCGCCGCCGGGCTGAACGTCGCCACATTGACACCGTTGGGAATGACGCGCAATTGAGAAGGGCGAATGCGGTAGGCCTGTGCCCAGGCATCACCGGTCGCCCGGGATACCGCCAGAAACAGGTCGGTATGGCGCAACCCCCATTTTGCAAACACATTCAACTTGTCAGGCGGGGGCAGATGGAGGTGACAGGCGCAAGGGACGCGCAATAGATTCGCCAATAGGCGCATAGCGAATATCCAGCCCGTCTGGTGGCCGTAAATCACAAGATTCTCGCGCCGTGCGAGCTTGCCCAATGCAACGATGCATAACCCAATCTCTTTTGCGTTTCGCAGCACGTAAACATGCTCGCAAAACGCCTGATATTCCGGAATCAACTCGCCGTCATGGCGAAAAACGGCGGTAACGGCATGCCCGAGCTTTGCCAGGGTCGAACTGAAAGCCAGCGCCGCAATCTCAATACCGCCCTTGCGTCGCGTCGGATAGCCGAGAATAAAAACAATATTCAATCTCATGACACCGCCCTGTTCTTTGCCGTGGCGGGCGGCGGTCCGATCTCCGCGCCGGCCGACACGTCGCGGGTCACAATGCTGCCGGGATAAATGATGGCGCCGTCTCCGATGGTGACCCCCTTCAAAATCATGGCACGCGCGCCAATGCGAACACGGTCACCGATCGCCACCGGCCGATTGACCGCCGGTCGGTCTGCCGCACCGTGCAGATCGGTGTCCATCACCAGCACGTCCCAACCCAGATAGCAGTCGCGGCCAATGGTCAGTCGTTCCCATGCAATGAGTTCCACGCCGGCATCCAGAACGGTGCCGTCGCCAATGGTCAGAACACCGCCCTTGTGTGCCCATAGGCGCACGCCTGCCGCCAAAAAAGCATCGCCCAACGCCATCGTGCCGGCCTCGTTGCGGATCCACGGCCACGGCCGTCCCGCGCCCAGCGTGGCGCGGGAGAGATCCACGTTGCTGCGCGCCGCCCGGCGGCGCAAGCAGGCCGACCAGCAGGACGGCTGCCGTAACGCGTCGGGCAGCAACAACCAGGCCACATTCGCATTCATCCGATCACCCCCGCGGGTTTTCCAGCCAGAACCACTCCGGCAGGGAACACCCCCTGCACCACGCTGCCCGCCGCCACGACACAGCCGCGCCCCAACCGCGTGCCACCCAGAATGATGGCGCGGCTCCCGATCCAGACGTCATCCTCCAGCACGACAGGCTCGAACGCGGCCACCGGATCCAGGTTGATGCAGTCGGTGATCACCGTTTGCCAGGAAACCATGCAGCGTCGCCCCAGTTGCACCTTGCGACCGGAAAACACGCGCGCGCGTCGATTCAGGAATGAGCCATCGCCAATCGCGATATGCCCCGTGCCGGAACAGTGCAAGCGAACGCCCGGATAAAGCCCCACATCCCCCAGAGCAATGTGGCCGCGACCCGCATGCAATTCCGGCATGGGCCACCCACGCAACCAGGCCACCGGCCCCACGCCGCCGCGACGCCCCGAAAGCAGCGCACCGAAAAAATACGCCACGGAGGAATACCGGCGATCCCGGGAGCGCAGAACGCGCAGCAAGGCGATCAGACGTTGGAGGTTGGCTGTCACAAACTTTTCCAAAGGCGGGCTACACCCGCAACCCAATCGAAATCGCCAACGAAATCGGCGTTCGATTCCGAATCATACACGCAAAAACATGCAGGCTGTTCGAAAAATGCTAACCATTCGCATTTACGCCCGCCAATTCTTCATAAACTTTCCCGACGTTCCTGGCCATTGTCTGGATGGTGAAGCGCTCCAGCACGGTCCGGCGCGCGGCCGTGCCGATCGTCTGGCGCAACTCCGGTTTGTGCACGACGTCCAGCAGGATCGCAGCCAGTTTGTTCACATCGCGCGGTGGGAACAAAAACCCGTCGCGCCCGTGCGTGACGATCTCCGGGATGCCGCCTGCCGCCGTGCCGACCACCACCTTGCCGCAGGCCATGGCCTCGACCACTACCAGCCCGAAGGCCTCGCACTCGGCGGCGTTCACCAGCACATCCAGCCCCGTATAGACCGCCGCCATGTCGGAACGAAAACCGGCGAAGACCATGCGATCCGTCAGCTTCAACTCCGCCGTGAGGCGCGTCAGATTCGCGACATAGTCGCTGTTGTCGCTGAAAATTGAATTGTCGCCGACAATGACAAACCGCGCACGCGGCTCGGCGCAAGCCACCTGCGCGGCGGCGCGCAGGAAAGTCTCCTGCCCCTTGTCCGGCGCAAGGCGGCTCGTGATGCCAATCAATACGTCGTCCGGCGTCGCGCCCACTTCTTCACGAAACCCAGACTGCAGACCGGGGCGGAACAGTTCCGTATCCACGCCGTTGTACAGCACACGAATGCGTTCCATGTCCGGACCGAGGTGGCGGATGAAATCCCGACGCATTTCCGCGGAATTGGCAACGATCCTGGCGGCGAAGGCCAACACACGGCGATTGGCGCGAGAGTCACTGTAGTTGTTATGGATGTGATACAAAACCGGCAGGCGCGTCAACCGGCGCAGCAGCAGGGTCAGCAGCAGCGAACGTTTCTTGTCCGACGTATGAATGACCTGGATACCCACCCGTCGGCAGCGGTGCGCGAGTCGCAACGCCGAGATGACCAACGGCACAACCGAAAACGCATCCATGACGCGCCCCCGCCAACCGCCGCACCAGTTCGCCGGCTTGGTGCCAACCTCGATCGGCCAGAGCGTAACACCCGGAATGGTTTGAAAAACGGGGCGCAGCGGACCGTGCCCGAGGCAGGCCAGATGAGCGTCGAAGCGGGTACGGTCCAGCGTGCGCAATAGCAACAAATGCATCTGCACCACGCCGCCCATGGCGTCGTTGGTGTCCAGCAGCAGAATTTTGATTTGTTCCGTCATTTGCCTATTTCCCATTGCCGTGTGAGGCGGGTTACCCCCGGACACACCCCCGCTGAAACAAGGCATGCCGCATGTGCGCCAAGTCCTCGCGCGGCAGCACGCCGAGCAGCAGGGCCAGTGGCAGATAGAAAACTGCGCCGGCCACGATCAGCAACACCAGATTTTGTTCACCCCATCCGCATAGCAGCAGCACCATGGCCGCGCCCAGCGCGCACCCTTTCAGTCCGACCAGGAGGTTGCGGCGGGTGAATATCCCCCTGGGCATGAGCCAGAGTGCGCCGCCCATCATCAACGCCTCGGTCAGCAACGTGGCGACGGAGGCGCCGATACCGCCGTTGCCGTATCGCCCCGACGTAAACGGAATGGCCCACAGGTTGACCAAGGGGTTGAAAACCGCCGCGGCAATCGCCATGCCGGCCCATGGCTTCTCCTTGCCGCGAGCGATCAAAACCGTGCCAAGCACCATGTCCACGCAGACCAGCAGGATGGAAAAACCCAGAATCTGGAGATTGACGGCAGCATGCTGAAACGGGTCGCCGTACAACAAATGGACCAGCGGCCGTGCAATGACAATGGCCCCGGCGCTGACGGGAATGCACGAAAATAACAACAAGTTCAACAATCGTTCCGAAGAGCGCGCAAACGCAACCTCGTCGGCCGCCGCGCCCCCTCCCAAACGCATCATGGCGGGGAAAACAGCCGTGCTCAGAATATTGGGGATAAACAGCAAGGTGCTGTAGAGCCGGGTGGCTGCGCCATACCACCCCACCACGGCATCCGACGTCATCAGCGAGAGCATTAGAACGTCGATGCGAAGGTAGATTTCTCCAAAGATTACCCAAATCAGGAAAGGCAGTCCGCCCACAAAGATGCGGCGCAACAGCACACGATTCCATGCGAGACGAAAACGTTCGTGACGCGCCAACAGAGCGAGCTGCAGCGCGAAGCTGACCGTCGCGGCGGCGGTATAGACCCAGCAAACCGGCAGGAGACCCGAACCTTGCCAGAGCAGCAGCGCGCAGCCGCCCGTGACAATTGTTTTCTCCGCGATCAGCGCCAGATTGGGGGCGAGCATGCTCTCCAACCCCTGAAAAACACCTGACATCGTCTGCGTGATGGCGCCCAGGCAGGAGCCGAGGCCAATGATTACCACGGCCTGACGCGTAAGCGGATCGTCGGCATACCGCGGCAGGCAGTAGATCAGCGCAGATTGGATGAGAAAAACGATGGCGGCCAGCGCCAGTTTGAGCGTCAGCACGTTGCCGAGAAGGGCCTGCAACCCGGCCTGGCGACGTGCGTTTTCCGCCGGAGAAAGTTCGGGATCGGGATGGAGGATCGCGACTTCCCGCACGAGAAACATATTCACGCCGAGGTTGATCAGCGTGCCGAAAATCCCGCCGTAACTCAGCGCAAAGAAAAGTTTTCCAAACCCGCCGGCGCCCAGATAGCGCGGCAGCAGGATGAGGAGTATCCAGGATAACGTCCACGTGATGGCCTGGCTGACCGCCTGAATCCCGCTGTTCTGGAGCGCCCGCTTTGTTTTACCCGCCATGCGCTTCCCCCCCCGCACAGGCTGCAGTCTGGGTGTCGAGCCGGCGAACAATCGCGCCGAGCGCCATGGCCGTGCCGAGGTAGATCATATTCCGGTAGTACGTAATCTGCAGGTCGTAGTAGGCCACAATCACCTGCCCCACGATGAATAGCATGACCATCAGCGCCACGGCTTTGAAAAAAGGATCGCGCATGGCGCGATAGTCAATCATGGCTTGCGTAATGGCCACACCAAAGAAAAGCCAGAAAACGGTAAAACCGGCGAACCCCGTCTTGACCCAGACCCAGTAGATGGCGCAGTGCGGAATATAGTTCCACAATGGGAAAATGTCCCCGATATCGGCGTAGGGCACGATCACGAGATATTTCTGGCCAAACCCGATGCCCTGCGGATAGGCGGAAATGGTGGCGCGCAGGTTGATCAGTTCCATCTTGCGCCATTGGCTCGAACTTTCGTCCTCGCTTCCTTCCTGTTTCACGAAAATGGATTTGATCTTCTGCGCCGGCATGGCGCTGGTGCCGGTGCCGTTCCAAAAGATGGCCGTGTACATCGCCAACAGCAGGATGGACGGAATGATGACCCGCAAGGCCAGACGAAACCGCTCGCGCGGCAACATGGCCACAACCAGTCCCAGGCAGAGGCCAAGGACGCCGAAGGTGACGCGGCGCTGGTTGAAGACAAAGGCGATGAGATTGGGTATTGCGGTCCAAGCCAGAACCTTCCTTTCACGTCCCCGATACCCCAGAAACGCCAAGGCGGCCAACAGCACAAAGCCCGTAATGAAAAAAAGCGAGTCTTCATGGCCCAGAATGGCCCGCAGATGGCCAAGATCGCGGTGCAAGGTAATGAAATAACGCCAGCACCCCTGGAAGCCGCGAATCGCCAGCCCCGCGATGATGATCCAGACGCACACCCGCACCTGTTTCGGCGTGCGGATGAGCTGTGTCACCAGAAAGTACATGGCGCAGAGGTAGTAGAGCGGGCGGATTTCCCACAGCGCGGCCTTCCAGTTGCCGCCGCCGCGCAGCAATCCGTAGCCCGTGAAAAAAACGAGCATGAGCAGAAACAGCAAGGCGATGCCCATGTTCGGCACCCGGTGAAGGTGCCATTCGCGCGTCACCGTGGCGCGGAAAAACCAGATTGCCACGAGCATGCCCAGCAGCAGTTCGACCGGGTTGAACACCAACGCGCCGATATGGGTGACAAAACTCAGGTTCATGTAGAATTTAATCGCCTGCATGGCAAAGGACGACGGGATGCCGCCTACCAGGAACTGGTCCAGCACCATCACGGCCGCCAGCAGGACATAGACGCCGATTTCCAGACGCTGCACCAGCAGAAAGACAAAGGTCACGGCTACGCAGACGGCCGGCACAACCCAGAGATTGCCATTCGTGACCGCCACCAGCGCCGCCGCCAGCGCAGAGCAAAGCAGCAGCGCGCCCAACACGATACGCTCGCGCTGGCGAGCGACATGCCGGTCATTTGCATCGCCCGCAATTGCGGCAGCAGTCCGTGTGGTGTCGGGTGTCATGCGGCACGGTTTAGAAACTCAAACGCGTCAGAAGAAGAATGCCCAAAATGGCCAGGACCATGCCTGCGACGGTCCAGCGGCTGATCCGGTCGACCAGGGCGCCGATCAGGATGAAGACCAGCAGCATGGCAAACACCATCTTCATATCAGACCCACCGGTAGAGCCATTCGGGTATCCAGTACTCGCTGTAGTTGGTCACGAGACCGAGAATCTTCGTCGGGGGCAGTTGCTGCAGCATGGATTCAATCACCTTCTTCTTGGTGTCGTACAGCCGGCTGAGCATGAGCACACCGTCCGTTTGCGGTGCCAGGATCAACGCGTCCGACTGCATGCCCATGTTCTGCGCTTCGATCAGCACCATGGAAAAACGCGTGCGCAACTGCTCCAGCAACTGGCGGCAAGCCGCGCCGTGGAAAAGCACGTCCGCATATTCATGGGTTCGCCCGGAGGGAAGCAGCCAGAGATTCGGCGTCCCGGTCTCGACCAGGGCGGCATCCAACGGGGTTCGCCCGTCGAGGACATCGCCAAGCCCCGGAGAATCCGCGTGCCGGAACAGCGCCGAGAGCCCCGCATTTTCAATGCAGGCATCCACGAGCAGCACCGGTTTCTTCAAGTCGCTGGCCAGCACCACGCCGAGGTTGGCCGTCAGCAGTGTCTTGCCTTCGCCGCGCTTGGCGCTGGCCACCAGGCAGATCTGATGGTCCGACGTCGGAAAAGAGGCCCGCAGCGCGATGCCGATATGGCGGATGCGTTCGATGAAGTCATCCAGCGCCAGTTCCTTCCGGTTGCGCGACAAACCGGCCTGCTGCAGACGCGCGGCCGACAGCAGGAAATCGCCCGAAATCGAGTCGGGCAATTCAAAGCGTTTGGCGCCGAGACCCAAATGCAGCAGGTGATCAGCCGCCTCGCATGCTTCCGGAAGCCAGTGGCCGAACCGCGAAACCCAGGGGCGTGCGGAACCTTGCAGTCGGGCGCATATTTTTGCGTACTGCACCTGCACCTCCTCCGGGATATACCAACCCGGGAGCCGGATCCCGTGGTGCAGCTTGGGCAACGCGCCGAGAAGCGGAAGACCGGTGCTGCGTGCGAGTTCGCCGGGCCGCACCAGCCGAGGATCGGTAATTTCGAGCAGAAAAACCAGCGTCAAACCCAGAAGGATGCCGCCCAAAACGCCGGCAATGGCAAAAAGAATGCGTTTCGGCTTGTAGTGCGCCAGCGGCACGCGCGCCGGTTCGACAATCGAAAAGCGGCTGGCTTGCTGCTCGATTTCGACCGCGCAGGTGACACGCGCTTCTTCCAGTTTCATGCAAAGTTTGTCGTAAATGGCGCGTGTTAGCTTGCTCTCGTCTTCCAGGCGCAATTCTTCCTGCACCAGTGCCGGTGTCTTGGCCAGTTTCTGGAGAAACTCCTCCTGCTGGCGCTGCAACTCGCGGATTTTCTGCTCCTTGGCCCTGGTCTTGATCAGCGTGTCGTCCAACTGCGCGAGGGTTTCCAGATACATCGGCGAACGCATTTCCGTCGTTTCCTTGGACTCTTTCTCCTTCTCTTCCTTTTCCTTCTTCAGCAGCGCCAGAATAAAATCCATTTCGCGCTGTTTTTTGAGCACCTCCGGATGCGACTCGTTTCGTGTGGCCAGCAGATTGCCCATCTGCAACTGCAGTTCCTGGTAATGCGTCTGAAAGGGCGAATTCTGGACGTACTGCGGCGTGGAACTGACCATCGGCTTCACGCCCGACAACCGGTCGCGGTACAACTGGGCGAACAACTGCTCCTCCATGAGATCAATCTCGGCCTCCGTAAGTTTCTCGCGGCAGGAGTCGATCGTGCCGGGCGCACTGACCACGCTCAGCATCTCCCGGTTGACCATGCGGAATTCCTGTAACTGCTGGTCATTGCGCTTGAGTTCCTCCTGGTAGTGATCAACTTCCTTCTGGAGAAAGTCGACCGCGGAGGTCGCCTCGCGCCGGCTGGCGGACAGACTCTTGTCGATGAACAGCTTGGTGATGGTTTCCACCATGTTCTTGGCCTGCACCGGATCGGACGCCGAGTAGCCGATCTGGAACGAGTCGCCCGACAAGTCCATCACTAGCGTATTGTGGCGGATGCGTTCGACCGTCTTTTCCATCTCCACGTCGGACCTGAGATTCCGGTCGATCCCCAGTTTGTGGATCGCGTCTTCGATCAACGGCCGGCTGTAGATCACTTTCTGGAACGATCCCAGCCGGTTGTAATCGGTCATTGCCACAGCCATGTCAAAGCGCACCAGCGGATTGAGGATCTCGTTCTTGCCGAGCAGGATCGTGATCGTCGACATATAACTGGGCTTGATGCACAGTCCGAACAGAATGCTCAGAACAGGCGTGAGCACCATTGACAAAAGCAAAACGCGTTTGCGCCGAAACACAACTTCAAACAGGTAGCGTATGCTGAAATCGCCCGCCACGGGCGTCTCGGTTGCCACGGATGATGGCTGCCGGGGGCTTGGAACCTGATTGCTCATGTGCGTTCCACTACTTGTTGCTATTGATGCTCTTCAAGGTCGCGCCCAGCAGAATCGTGTTCATCGACGGCGTAATCTGGTTCAGGTAGTAATTGAAGGTCGCAACGCCTTTGCGTGGCACCCATACAATGTCGCCGGTGGCGAGGGGCGGGCTGTCGATATTGTGGGCGTATTCGATCTGGTCCAAATCCACCGCCAGCGACGACGCCTGTCCGTTCTTATCCCGCCGCACAATGTAGACACGATGCAAGGATGCGTCGTGCGTTTCGCCGCCTGCCTCCGCGATGGCGCGCACCACATCTTCATCCTGACCGAGTTTGAAAACGCCAGGATGGTTCACCTCGCCCAGCACAATGAACGTATGTTCCTCGTCCGCCCGGACAAACACGGCGTCATCCGGCAGCAGCGGGATGTTGAGCGTGCGATCGCCTTTGCGCAGCAGGTCGTAGAGATCGATCTCGATCACCATGCCGTTGCCGCGCACCACCGTGCAGCCGTGCATGTCGGCCTTATCCGTCAGACCTTTCGCGCGCGCCAGCGCATCCAGCAGCAGGGTCCGGCCCGGAAAATTATACAACCCGGGCCATTGCACCTCGCCCAGCACGGCCACGCGATTGTTGTTGTATTCCTGCACCAGCAGGTTCACATGGGGGTTGCGGTAGGCCGTCAACGATCCCTCGATTTTCCGTTCCGCCGCTTCCCGCGTCATGCCGTCCAGCGATACCACGCCCACGCCCGGCACCGTCAACTTGCCATCCGGACCGAGCGCATACTTGCGGTTCAACTCCGGGACATCCATGCAATACAGTTCCACCATGTCGCCGGCTCCCAGCCGGTAATCGCCAACCGTGACCTCGAGTTGTTTGAGCTGCTCCGGAGTCAGGCTTTTGCTGGGTTTTGGCGCATCCGCCGCCTTGTCGGCATCCCGAGGCGGGCGCGGGGGGGTTTCGCAGGCGCCAAGCAACAGCAGTAAGGCCAGACAAACATTTCGCTTCATGGTTTTTCCGGGAAGCGCATATGGCAGATGCTGCGCGGCGCAAGCACCATTTGCGCTTCGTCGCCCTGCACAACAGGTGAATGGAGCACTGGTTGGATGCCATTCGTGGACGCGTCGATAGAATAGCTTTTTCCCGTGGAGATGGCAATGCCCTTGCACGTCAGCCGCACCGTTCGGGGAAGAGCTGATTTGTTCAGGGCCATCACGGTGACGACGCGCTGCCGTTCGTCGCGCGCGGCATAGATCGAAACGTTCTCCCGCGGCTCGGTCGGTCCGCGCCAAACCACATCCATCGCCAGGTCGCCGAACGCAGCCCCGGTGCCGTCCGCGTTGCGGTAGAGCGCGTATGCCAGCGCAGCCATCGACCCTTCTTTCGGACTGGTCCAGTAGGCGGCCAAGTCCAGCCCCTCCCGGCCGAAAATACCCAGAACATCCGCCAGCGCCAGCGCACCGCTGATGTCCTCCTCGCCGCCCCAGTTGTATTCGGTGATTCCGATCTTCAATCCCGGGTAGCATTGTGCCACCCAGCGCTTCAGCCGCGGAATCAGTTCCACACGCTCCTTGATCCAGGACGGATCGCGGTAGGTGGGATCGTACAGGGACCGCACGGTTTCCAGTCGCAATGCCGTGGCGTTCAGATCGACAGCCGGAGAATATACGCCTTCGGCCTGCGGGTAGTAGTGGACGGTCACCACATCCAACAGCCGTTCTCCTGTCTGCGTCTCGTGCGCCTTCATCTGCTTTAAAAACCACGGCAGAAAATCCTCGCCCTCATGCCGCGCGCGGTCGCGTGTGGCATGCGTGCAGGAATCCAAAGCGGAATGAAAATAGGCCGGCCACCCCCAGAGTTCCGGGCCGGCGATCGGGACGCCAGGCGCAGCCTGCCGGACGGCATGCGCCATGGCAACAAAGCGGTTCAGGTACTCATCGTAGGACACCGGATCGGGATGCACGTCGCGGTGCGTCACGTTCCACAGCATGGGCTCGTTGCCAAGCGCAAACAGGACGCGATGTTCCGCAAAGATGCGCGGAAAATCCCGCTGCATCTGCACCACCCACTCCGCCACGAACGCCGGGTCCGCCACAATGGAGGTGTCGGCGCGGTTGTTGTCGGTGACCGGCTTTCCATCCGGTCGCAAGCCGTTCCCGGCATCCGCGCGAAACAAGTCGGCCTTCTGCTGCGGTCCGTATTTCCGCACCGAGAAACCGTTCGACTGCGTATCCTTGGCTACATAGCCAACCAGGGGAAGGGTCACCAACGCCCGGCATCCGGACTCTTCCGCACGCGACAGGAATCGCTGCCAGGAGTTGTAGTTCCCCCCGGACACATTCTCGAAAAACCAGTCGCTGCCCGTGTTCCAGGCGTTGCCCAGACGCCAGTTGTAGCGGCAGGCCGTGTTCCCCCCCCATCGGTTCAATGGCACGCCCGTATTTGTCCGCAAGTTCCGCGGATCCG
>Ga0118677_10006151_pt1 | contig 20508 bp, 19 predicted proteins | sample AliMusrvi5mmetaG_FD_86154 | JGI IMG/M metagenome (GOLD analysis project Ga0118677, IMG submission 86154)
GATCAATAGTATCCTGGCATCGATAACAGGGAATGATGACACTCACTTCTACAAGCGTTTTCATATGCGCACCCAAGTCGAAGGCACAACATCTGAATCATTATTTGAATTTATAAACCACTTAGACGGGGCAATGACAATCTTTTTCGGATTTAAATTAAGCCAGGCTCCCCACCAACTAAATGAGCTATTAGCAATAATATTGTGCTTACAGGCACTCATTAGTTGCATGTCTATGTAACTATTTTTTCCAAAATTATGATCTACATAAGTCACTGAGTATGGAAGGTTAAGATTTTCACGCACCCATTGCATATCATCCGAAAAAATATAAAAATGAGGTGCATTAATTTGTAATGCAATCCTATTAATGGCATCTCTGTAATAGTTAATTCCACAAACATTCATAATTTGTGAAGTTTTTGAATCACTTATATAGTCGCCTCGACGGACATGCACACTAACTGAGATCGTCTCATCAATTTTAGATTTTAAATCTGTGTTGTAATCGTCAAGGCTATTTCGAAAACAAAAATCCTTGCGAATGACATTCTCAAATGCCTTAAAGTATTTCTCTGATTGCCAATACCCATACAAATAGCAATTCTCCGGAGCAGATTCAATCTGCGGCCAATAATGGGCATGTGGCTCCATTATGAAATTACACCCTCTTAAATACTTAAAAAGTGGTCTTTTGATCAATTTTTTTATCAATTGCTGATTTCTAAATCCCAAAATTTTTCTAATAAGCTCAGAACCAGCAAGCTTTGTTTGCAAACAAAAGGTCGTATTTAACTGAAATCCACTATGAAGTGAATAGCCATCAAAATCTAGAATGTCCAAATAAAGTGGCTGCTCCTTAGATAGGGACAAAGCACGCGCAGCTGCGTACTGAAACATTTGATTGCCAATGCCGCCAAGAATATGACCAATAACCATCGTCGCTACATCCAACTCTTAAAAGGTGGCTCAGCAAAGCTCATATTTTTTGGAAGTGAAATAAGCCGCATCCATATTCAAGTGACTTAGCTTGATCAAGCTGGGCATTTTCATGAAAGTTTCCTTCGTCATCTACGAATGAAAAATCCACTATTTGCAGGGACGCAAATAGACGTAAAACAGATGCAGGCGAATGAACGCGATGAGCATTAAAACAAATACGTTCTCGACCGATGGGCAGAGACACCAAAAGATTCCCGCCTTTTTCTAGCACCCGCTGCAACTCTGCCGCTCCTTTTACGCTGCCCATTGGGTCTAAAGGATCGCCATAACGCCCCAATCCAATGTGCTCAATCACATGCAAACAAGACAGGGAGTTAATACTGGCATATGAAAATGGCAATGACAAGATATCTCCAGGGATTGAGCTTAATCCTTGGAGATTTGCTTTTAGAGGTCGATAATCAACAAAAACAGTCTCTATAAATCCACTGAGCACACTGATCATTAATACACTAGAGGCGATGTCGACATGTTTAATTGGAGATGTCTGCTTTAACTTACGAGCAGCCCAGGCACCCTGATAAAAATAATGGGGATCAAACGGTGTACTGATAGTCCAATCACCCAAACATGGCTGAAGATCGGCAACGCTAATCTTTGCTCCAGGAGCTAATTTACGATAATCTTTAAAATCTCTAAAATATTTAGGCAGAAAAAAGAAGCCGATAAATGGGCGAGGGTATAGAAATGCGAGCGTCCAGATTCTTAATATGGCCTTAACTTTATTCATGATGGACGATTTTCCCAGCAAGAACGCTCAACAAATATCGTATTGATATAAGTATCTGCGTATGTGACGTAGTCTTTCTGATACATGAATTCGATAATTTCAGTTAATTTTCTCTCTGAATTATCTTCTGTATAGCTAAGTGTCTCAATACAAAATACTTCAGGTCTATATCGATCAAAATCTAAACTATTTAGCACAATTAAGTCCCAACCTTCAATGTCCAATGAAACTAGGTTGGGGCAACACATGAAATTATTTTCAATAATGCAATTGATGGCCTGAATCTCGATCTGCTTTTTGGCGGTAACAAAGTGATTGCCTGATGCAGCATACCGAGTAGCCTCCTCACTTGAAAAAGTATTCAGTGTAGGAGTGCTCATAACAAAAAAATCTGCAAAACCAGAATCTGCCCCCACCCCACAGTTCAGGTGCACATCCCTGGGACGCAACTTTGCAAACTCTTGGAATAAAGAAGGGTCTGGCTCCACACAAACCCCTGAGGCGCCTTGTAGATAAAAAAAATAGGTATTACTTAAAAAGGAAGGATGATGTGCCCCAACATCTAAATATCTGAAGTTCTTCAACCCCAAGACAGTCAAAAGTTGTTGAATTATAAGATCCTCGCCGCACTGCGAGTATGAAGCTCTTGAGTTATTGAAATAGTTTTTCTGCAGTCTACGTAATAAACTACTCAAACTTTTTTTTAGTCTAGCAAAACCCATATCTCTACCTTCAATTAACCGATTCATTGCATGGATGCACAAGCACCAATAGTATTTCTATAATCTTCTGTATAACTTCACCTTTAAATCTTAAACACATTTAATATCATTGCAATACGAAGGCTCGTAATTATTGCCTAAGCTCATGACGATAGCTAGACTATTAACTGCATTCTCTTTACTGAGAATTATAAGATTATAGAATTTTAAAAGATTTTTTTGAATTACCTAATTTAAGCATGCAATCTCCTAGGCAATATCGAATCGTTGATCTTAAGGCGCTAATCCAATTAAATCTTTTATCAAGTAGCAAAGATGGAATAGCCTGAAAATCCAAAATCTTTATCCGCTCAACCATTAACCTTAAGTTTCTAATGCTATGCTGTCTAATCAACTGACCCCTAAGCAACTTAGTTTCGGTGATATCTTTGCAACTCACATTCCAAAAGAAATCTTCAAGTAACTGTGACAGATGAAAAGGAATGTGCTGAGAATCTTGCTCTAAATGGAAGCGCATTTCATACAGGGGAAAATTATTCACAGCTACGGTACCACTTTGAGCCAATTCACAGAAAAAAACTGCATCAGCTACCTTACCAAACTCTTCTTTTATTTTAGAATTTAACAAAGCCTTCGTATTATAAATTGTCGGCGAGAGTGGAACGCAGGAATTACTGGCATATTTAATTCCAACCTGACCAGGAGTTCTAAAGCACTCAAGACTACTACTTGCATTAAACGGAAATAATGTTACGCCATATTGAGCCCCCTCTGCACTAATAAGGTATCCATTGCAAGATAAGGCAACAATGTCAGGGTTAGAGGTGAGCAACTCCATTTGCCTTTCAAGAAAATTTTTAAGTAATCGATCATCATCATGCAAAAGCATTAAATATTTAGTGGTGCATAATTCAAATGCTCGCTCAAAATTCCAAAAAAAACCATTATTTTTTGGAGATCCAACCCATTCAACGCCATCAGAAAAATATTTCTGAGCTACTGATAGCACCTCAATCTCACTCCCATTATCAAAAATAATTATTTTTTTTGGAGTTACGGTTTGAGATAAAACAGAAGCAATAGCTTCATCTAGAAATTGAGGGCGATTGTAGGACATGATCCCCACGGTAACATCTAACATTTTCTAATTAATTCCATAATGGCGCTAGAAAAACCCTCGTAGCTATATAGTTTTGCAGAAGCTGAACGCAAAAACTGTCTTCCACACTCAACCATTTTTTTAGCTTCATCATCATCAATTCCCCCCAAATATTCCGACAGCTGATCGAGCGAGCTAAAATTTCGAGCATTTATAAAGCAATGGCTTGGAAGATGAATAGAAATATCATTGGCACCTAAATAAATAGGGATCGTTCCCGCAACAAAGCAGTCAATAATTTTTTCCGTAATATACCCTGGAGATTCTATATTTTCACAGCAAAGAGAAAATTTAAAATCACTAATAGTTTCTTGCTTATTTTTACAACTCCCCATGTAGTTGGCACAAATATTTTTCTTTGGCAACCTACGACGCCAATCAGAGGGCAAATTGCTTAGATCATTCCAACCGCTTCCGAATATAGTCAACCGCCCTTTCTCAAGAAAATATTCAATGAGCTCTAGCCGCTTATCATGTAAAGATAATTGAAGTGACTTCTTATAACTATTTGATGCTAAAAATAACAGCCATCTTTTTACCGCCCTCAAAATACCTATTGGGTTGGTTGGGATGTGCAATATACTTTTAATTGAAAAGTATTTATTTCCAGCAACCAATACGATTGACTTTCGATCTGACCAAGTATGAAATTTCAAATCTTCATTTAAGAAGTAAGACGGAAAGCCAAATTTTAATTGAGCAACTGAAGCAGGGAATGTAAATTGATCTTTTAATAGCCCAAAACCCAGTTTATGCTTGAACCGAGCGATAAAAGTCTCTTTTTTATCGTAAAAATGAGGTGCATATAGAGGAGCCTCAAAACAAACTAAAACAAATGGGTTTGCACCTAGTTGAACTAATCTAGTGCCAACCCTAGAGTCCATCTCTTGTATTACTAAAATATTGCTAGCCTGCCATTCTTTCTTGATAACCTTGTTCAGAGCAAGATCACCAGATACCATTTCTAACCCACGCTCTTTGGCGAGCCGATACAAACAATGCACCCAACCTGCGCCAGGAAATTGATCGGCGTATGCCCTTACTTTTAATGCGTTAGATGCAAACGATGGATTATCCGAACAATAGACTACATACATAGCGCATTGGTCCATAAGAAAAATGTTAATAACCCATTATTTTCCATGGACTAGTGAATTCCTTTTCTCAAAACTACATATTGAAAAATTAAAAATATTACCCCTTGTAGACCCAAAATTGCTAGCACTAGAATAAATGAGTCATTAAAGCTGCCAATACTGAACTTGGCGAGATTTGAAATTCCCAATAACATTAATCCAAGAATAAGGCCTTGGAGAGCCCCACCCCTTAAGCTCGCAATTTTTATATTAAGATTTGTAATATACATTGCACCAGTCAATGCCATCAATCCTGACAATACAAGCGCCATTCCAACGCCATTCATCGAAAATATTGGAATAAAAAACCACACGAGTATTGGAGTAGCAATTGCTCCTACCGCGTTTGGATAGAGAAGCCAGCGAGTATTCTTTCGAGCATGAGCGGCCATACCAAAAACAGATATAGCTGTACGAGCAATTTCGCCAAAAGCGCCATAAATTACAAATATTACGCTTCCCTGATAAACCGGCCCCAGAATTAATCGGACTAATTCTGGGGCTGCAGCTGCTATTAAAAATCCAGTTAGCAGCAAGGATGGGATTGCAAAACCAGCATATTCAATCCAAGCTAAATTTTCACCTTCATTTTCCTTTCGGGCTAGTTTTTCGTAGAAAATGGGTTGAAAATAAGCGGTAATGATTGAATCAAAACCAGCAATTAGTCCGGAGCTTAGGCCGTATCCTGCTACAAACAAACCAAGATCATATAACCCTAAGGTGGATTCCATTTGGTAACGATAACTTTGACTCTGAATCCAACCCAATATTACCGCTACAGAAATAGGCCATGAGTATTTCAGGATAGCTTTACAACTGGAGAAGCTATTTTCCCTCGCACTTTGTTTTACATATTTTATTTTTTTAAAAAATAGATATAGTCCGATAAAGCCAACCAATGTTTGTCCCAAGAGGAGGCCGCTGAGCCAATATTCAGCTCTGTTTGGAAATAATTTTGACAGGAAGAATGCACAGAGTAAATTCAAAACTACAGTCGCCACATTCAATGTGGTAAACCAGCCCCTATAGCCCAATAGATTCAAATTGGAGATGGACACCTGGTTGATCGTTGCAAAAACTAAATTTCCGACCATTAGAAATAGTAGCCAATGAAGCGAAATATTAACTTCATACCATCCACTAGTCACGACAAGCACAAGCACTGCCGCGGCAAAAAAACTTACCCCGATGAGATATAAAAAAAAGTTTAACAAGTACCTACGGATACCTCCGACATTGCACCATTCATGTAAGTGTCTATTCATATACATCCCAATGGGATTTAAGAGGAATAGAGCAAAAAAAGAGATAGTTGATACAACTATTGAAAGTTTTCCCATTTCAATAGGCTCTAGAAGATGTGTTGCAACCCTAAGGGTGATAAGTAAAAGGATGAACTGAAGCATCCTGCCTAGAGCAAGCAATATCATGAAATTAAATAATAGATATATATTAGTAGGCGGCGCTTCTTGGTGGTCATCTAATGACGGCTTTTATCTTCTGTTTTATCTTGAAATAAAAGAGTGCGGCCTCGGTTTGCAAAACCCCAATCAACTTGACTACGTTATCAGACTTTTTTGCGTACCAGAAATTACAGCCCGTTTTCTTAAATCTAATGAACCCTTTTTTGTTCATATACTGGTTAATACTTGGGTCTATTCCGTAGGAATTATCTTCAATGATCACTATTCTAGGATGAATTAAATCAAATGAGAGTCCTTTGAGTACATTAAGCTCATGCCCTTCCACATCAATAGTTATAAAGTCAGGGTGAAATATTCCCCTGCTTGACAAGATATCATCCAAACGAGCGCTTTTAACAGTGATTTTTCTCGGAGCTTCATTACTTAAACTGCTAATTCTTGCAAAATGAGAAGCATTTAACTCCATGGTGGATAAAGTTTCAACACCTTTTGCAATATAAAAATCCACCTCCCCCTCTTGATCGCTTGCCGCTAATTCAACCACTTCACAGCTCCTAAGTAACTTAATTTTTTCAGCAAACTCTGGCATGGGCTCTATGATTAGACATTGCCATCCCTCGCGCTCGAAAAAGAGTGTATTACTTCCTGTTATCCCATCATATCCGCCCACTTCAATACAAACCCCATTTGAGCGATTAAAAATTTGGTTAAGGGCTTTATCTTCACCATATTGAGCGTAATACGTTTTCTTATTCATTTTTATTCTCGAGAGTTGCGGTCATTCCTTTAATTACTACCTCAAAAGAACTATTGCTCGGAGCATACCCCAAGGTAGCGGCCAAATAATTTTTTGAGAAATAATTTAGCTTCAATCCTGTTGCCTCAATTGAATTAAAAGCTGGCTTCACTTCAAATTTTAATCCAAATCCTAAATGCAATTTATCTAGTAATATAAATTTAGATATTGGCGCCTTACTGTAACTATCAATGACAATGTTAGCTTGTGGCGCTAGGAGTATTTTTTTTATTAGCTGATGAAAATCTATTGGCCCAATATAGTCCCTGACTATATTTTCTTCTGAGGTTTTTAATACGCCACCATTCTGTATTACGCGTACGATATCAGCCATTAGAGATTTTGCAGATATATTTTGCGTACCACTAAAGTAATTGAAAATACGAACATCAACTATATGTAAATTTGATAAGGCTCGATGCCTACACTCTGCATAGAATTTAGAAATCCCATACCAGTCTTTTGACTCTAATTTATTAATATTAAAGCTTGCTTTAGTATTTTCATCCGCTGGCTCTAAAAAGTCCGATCCATAGGCAGCGCCACTACTCATAAAAATATATCGGCAGTGAGGGTTTAATTTCAGGTAATCAATAGCTATCTGATCGTAATGCATGGTGACATCAAAAATAGAGTCGCCCATTTCACTAATCGTGGCAGGATCACCTGCTCCCACAAAATTTAGGATGGCGTCCAAGTTCGCCATTTCCTTAAACAACGAAAATTCATGAACTGAGTATTTATTAGATAGATTCACATCATTTAACCACGTCGCCACTTCATGCGGGCGGCGCGCAAAAAGCACTAATTCATGATCATTGCTGACCGAAAATGACACAATTAAATCTTTAGCAATTTCACTGGTTGCCCCAAAGATAGCAATCTTCATGATTTAGCTAACCTGAATAAAATGATTGATTTGCTCTTTAATGGAATCGCTATCTAACTTATGCTCTTTTAGCAAATACTCATAAGTACCGCAGTGGTGTGAAAAGCGATCTTGAACCCCAACCCTCTTTATTTTCACTGGCGCATATTCCGACGAGATCTCGGCTATGGCCGAACCCAATCCACCTAGAGTCGAATGCTCTTCTAAAGTGATTATTAAGTCATTACATTTGCAGATTTCAATCACTTGCTCAGCAACGATTGGCTTGATAGCGGGAACACTCCAAACTGAAGCTGCAATAAAACCATCATCAACTAGATTCATAGCAGTTTTCACCATAGAACCCGTTGCCAAAATGGCAACCTTCGCATTGGTTGATTCTCTTATCTTGATCAATGAGTGGCGTGGGGCACTTAATGCAGCAGTATGTACATCACCTCGATCGGATTTGCCCATCCGAATGTAAGAAGATAATCCAGAGCTATAGGCAGCATTCATACAGGCTGATACCTCAAATCGATCAGCTGGGGAATAAATGGCTAAATTCGGAATCGCTCTAGTACATGCAATATCTTCAGTGGATTGATGACTTGTGCCTAGATGACTATAAACAAAACCAGCACCATCTCCAATAAATATGACAGGCAAGTTATCGTGCGCCACATCTAATTTAATTTGCTCTAGTACGCGCACAGGAATAAAAGCGGCTAGACCATAAACAATTGGTCTAAATCCAGATCGGGCCAGACCGGCAGCCGTACCGACCATATTTTGCTCTGCTATTCCAGCGTTAATGTACTGCTTTGGACACTCACGCCTAAACGCATCGAATAATGCGTAGCCATGATCTCCAGTCAGCAAAAGCACGTTGGGATCGGCTTTAGCCAATGCAACCAATGTATCTGAGAATGCCTCCCTCATTTGGATTCACCCGCTACTTCTTCAAGCGCTTTTTGATAAGCATCTTGGCTTAATCGGGTGTAATGCCAAACATTGTCATGCTCCATAAATGACACCCCTTTGCCCTTGACTGTTTTAGCAATAATTGCTTTAGGTGCTGTAGATGAGCTCTTTTGTAATTGATTAATAGCATCGCTAAGGACGCTCTCATCATGGCCATCGACAGTGATAGCCTCAAAGCCAAAACTCTCAAACTTTTCTTGAATAGCTCCCAAACCTAAAATGTCATTGGTTTTACCCATAGCCTGAAAGCCATTTTCATCGACGATGACCATAAAATTTTGAAGTTGATGATGCGCAGCAAATAATGCGCCCTCCCATATGGGTCCCTCATTGATTTCTCCATCACCTACGATCACAAAGGTTTTTTGATCGGCATTGCGTAACTTGGCGCCTAAGGCCATGCCGACGCCAACAGAAAATCCATGACCCAAAGATCCTGAAGTGACCTCCAGCCCCGGAATACGTGAGTCGGATAAGCCTTTGAGATCACTGCCATCAGAAAAATATTTGGTAAATGCCTTTTCAGGAAGCCAGCCCAGTTCACGCATACACGCGTACTGTGCCATTACCCCATGACCTTTGCTGAGCACTAAATAATCTCGATTCTTAGCCAGCATATCTCCATCAGGAAAACGCAAATGATTGCGATAAAGGGTTGCCAAAATTTCAATAATTGAAAAAGCACACCCGATATGCACTGTTGAGCCTGCATAGGCCATATCCAATACGGTTTTACGCAATGCCTTTGGGTCAAATGCTTTTGCTTGACTCATATTCTTTTGTTGATTAGAAATTTAAGCCCAAATACGTTTCAATTTTTTGCACAACAAACTCCAGAATCTCTTGTGTGAGTGCAGGTTGCACTCCAATCCAAAAGGTGTTATTCATCACATTATCGGTATTGGTTAATTCCCCGCTAATGCGGTAATTAGCGTTCACCATATATGGCTGACGCGTCAAATTACCAGCAAACAATAATCGCGTTCCAATCTTATTTTGATCCAAATAAGTGGTGAGATCCAATCTAGAAACGGGTGACCCTTCTTTTACGGTAATCGGAAACCCAAACCAAGATGGATCAGAGTCAGCGGTTGCTTCAGGCAACTGCAAAAATTCCGCGCAAGATTGAAGACGCTCTTTTAAGAATTTAAAATTATCCTTACGAGTCTGGATAAAGGCAGGGGCCTTTTCTAATTGCGCCAAAGCGCATGCTGCCTGCATATCAGTTATCTTAAGGTTATAACCTAAATGACTATAGGTGTACTTATGGTCATAGCCTTCAGGCAAATTTCCCAACTTCCAACAAAAACGCTTGCCACACGTATTGTCTTTCCCTGGAGGACAATAGCAATCACGACCCCAATCTCGGAAACTCTCGGCAATTTGTTTGAGTTCAAAATTATTGCTAAATACCGCGCCACCCTCACCCATAGTGATGTGGTGTGCCGGGTAAAAACTCAGTGTTCCAATGTCGCCAAAAGTACCAACCATCTGCCCCTTGTAGGTTGTGCCGAGCGCATCGCAACAATCCTCTACCAGCCATAAGTTGTATTTCTTACAAAGTGCAGTGACTACATCTAGATTAAATGGATTACCCAAGGAATGAGCCAGCATGATCGCTTTGGTTTTTGAGCTAATCGCTGCCTCAATTTTTGAAGCATCAATATTGTGCGTCACTGGATCGACATCAACAAATACCGGTACAGCGCCAAACTGAATAATAGGGTTGACGGTTGTTGGAAAGCCAGCAGCCACACCTATCACCTCATCGCCCTGCTGAATTGCGCGATCCCCAAGCTTAGGCGAGGTCAAAGTTGAAAATGCGACCAAGTTTGCCGAGGATCCCGAGTTAACGGTAATGGCATACTTCACGCCAATAAACTGCGCCAGCTTTTTTTCAAAAAGATCATTAAAGCGCCCCGTTGTTAACCAGCCATCCAAGGAGGCATCGACCATGTTCTTAAGTTCTTGCGCACCAATAAGCTTGCCGGACGGGGGAATGACGGTTTGCTCAGGAACAAAGGTTTTGGGAGCAAATTCAATGGAAGCATATTGATCAACCAAATCAGCAATTTGTTTACGGATTTTTTCTTGCTCTAATTTTTTTAAGTCAATGGTTTGTGTATTCATTACTAAGTATTCGTATATTGGTTAATTTGTGCAAGACTTAGATCTTGCATATTTTCTTTGGCTTGAAAGGCTTTTTGCCACTGGACAATTTTTTGTATTGCTATCTTCAAATCCCATTTTGGAGTCCAGTCCAGTTGCGCACGCGCTTTTGAACAATCCAATTTCAGCAGATGGGCTTCATGCGGTTGCTCCGAACCTTCTTTTTGCCAGCGAGCAGAGCTACCCCAATTCGTGATGAGCAGATCAATCACCTCTTGTACTGCACGATTATCTTCTTCACGTGGTCCAAAATTCCATCCAGATGCAAACGGAGCACCTTGCTCATAAAGTGCTTGCGCTAAAATCAAATAACCAGAAAGAGGCTCTAGCACATGCTGCCAAGGGCGAGTTGCCAGAGGATTACGAATCATCAATGGCTGATTAGCCTCAAATGCTTTGATTGCATCGGGAATTAAACGATCTTCAGACCAGTCTCCACCACCGATGACATTCCCAGCCCGAGCAGTCGCAACTTGATTAATCGAGTTAAAAAAATAAGATTGACGGTAGGCAGAGGTGACTAATTCAGCGCATCCCTTGCTACTGCTATAAGGATCAAAGCCGCCCATTGCCTCTTCTTCCCGATATCCAGCAATTCGTTCACGATTCTCATAGCACTTATCTGTGGTCACAATTACTGTAGCGCGTACAGAATCAAGTTGACGAATGCTTTCCAATACATGCACCGTACCCATTACATTGGTAGCATAAGTCTCTACCGGATTGGCATAAGAGTAACGCACCAAAGGTTGAGCGGCCATGTGAATAACAATTTCTGGCTCAGCATCTGCCATTGATTTTTGCAACGCCGCTAAATTTCGAATATCCGCAATATGTGATTGCTCTAAAACATCATTTATTTTGCACAACGCAAAAAAGTTGGGCATGGTGTTGGGCGCCAGCGCATAACCTGTCACTTTAGCACCCATGGATGTGAGCCAAAGCGATAACCATCCACCTTTAAATCCGGTATGCCCCGTTAGGAAGACTTTTTTACCGGTCCAAAATCGGGGGTCTACTTGAGCCCGCTCCATTACCAGCATTTCCAGGGAGCGCTGCCTGATGCCCAAAGTTCTTCGAGATGATTTTTATCGCGCAGTGTATCCATCGGCTGCCAAAAACCAGTGTGCTCAAATGCAGCGATTTGGCGATCACGAGCTAGAGATTCAAGAGGGCCTTGCTCCCAGACTGTTGAGTCATCCTTGATTAAGTCTAAAACACTAGGAGACAAAACAAAAAATCCGCCATTAATCATCCCTCCATCGCCCTTGGGTTTTTCTTTAAAAGTGATAACTTTATGATTAGTAATGTCAAGAGCTCCAAAGCGGCCAGGAGGATAGACGGCCGTTAAGGTTGCTTTTGCTGCTTGATTCTTATGAAATTCAATTAAAGAGCCAATATTTATATCCGAGACGCCATCGCCATAGGTAAAACAAAACGCTTCTTCATCTCTAATATGTTCAGCGACTCGTTTTAAACGACCCCCCGTCATCGTGTCTTCACCTGTGTCTACTAAAGTGACTTTCCAGGGCTCAGCAAATCGTTGATGGACTTCCATGCTATTTTTTTTCATATCAAAAGTTACATCTGACATATGCAAAAAATAATTAGCAAAATACTCTTTAATGACATAACCCTTGTAGCCACAGCAGACAATAAAATCATTAATTCCGTAATGGGAATAGATTTTCATGATGTGCCATAAGATAGGCTTCCCTCCAACCTCAATCATCGGCTTTGGTCTAGAGCTACTCTCTTCAGAAATTCGAGTGCCAAGACCGCCGGCCAGGATGACTGCTTTCATATCAATTGCCTAACTTAATAAAATCAGAATAAGTGAATCTTAGTCCAGACTCTAAATTCATACCGGCATGCCAACCCAAGTGATTTAGCCTAGTAGAATCCATCCACTTCCTAGGCGCCCCATCTGGTTTTGTAGGATCAAAAATAATTTTGCCGGCATATCCAACGGTAGCGCTAACCGCATAAGCCAATTGGGCAATGGTTAGGTCGCTTCCAAAACCCACATTAATATGACTTTGCATTGGTTGCGTATGCTGATCGTAAATCTCTTTAGAGAGATCCATGACAAATACAGAGGCAGATGCCATATCGTCTACATACAAAAACTCCCGCTTAGGAGTTCCTGTACCCCAGATCAGCACCTCGGGAGCATTAGCTACCTTAGCCTCATGAAATCTTCTAATAAGCGCGGGGATTACATGACTATTTTCTGGGTGATAGTTATCACCGGGGCCATAGAGATTGGTAGGCATTACCGAGCGATAGTCAATACCATGACTTTGCCCATATTGACGGTTATAACTTTCGCATAATTTAATGCCCGCTATCTTCGCAATCGCATAAGGTTCGTTTGTTGACTCTAGAGTTCCCGTTAAGAGTGCTGACTCACTCATTGGCTGTGGTGCTAATTTAGGATAAATGCAACTAGAACCCAGAAACAAAAGTTTTTTTACTCCACTGACAAAAGCCTGATGAATCACATTGGCTTCCATCATCAAGTTCTGATAAATGAATTCGGCAGGGAAAGTATTATTGGCATAAATACCGCCAACTTTTGCAGCCGCCAAATACACTTGATCCGGTTTTTCACTTGCAAAGAATTTTTTCACTTCAGCCTGATTGGTCAAATCTAACTCTTGATGAGTACGGGTAACAATATTGGTGCAGCCCTTAGCTTGAAGATTACGCACAATTGCAGAGCCCACCATGCCGCGATGACCCGCTACAAAAATCTTTTGATTTGAATTAGTACCCATACTTTGTTAACTTAACTCTCTTTACTAACAGAAACATTAAAACCATGGTTCTGAAGTAAGGCATGCTGTCTCGCTTGATCTAGGTCGTTAGTCACCATCTCAACGATCATTTGATCTAAGGTAATTTCTGGCACCCACCCTAATTTCTCTTTAGCTTTAGTAGGATCACCCAAGAGCGTTTCAACCTCCGTGGGTCGATAGTAGCGGGGATCAATTTGGACAATCACATCACCCACTTTCAAGGCGGGAGCTTTATCTCCATCTATAGCAACTACGATAGCTTTTTCATTTTCCGCTTTGCCTTCAAACTTAAGCGTAATACCTAACTGCTTAGCGCTGCGGGTAATAAATTCTCGAACAGTAAATTGGACACCCGTTGCAATCACAAAGTCTTCGGGCTTGTCTTGCTGAAGCATCAACCACTGCATCCGCACATAGTCTTTCGCATGACCCCAATCGCGGAGAGCATCAATGTTGCCCATGTAAAGGCACTTCTCTAGGCCTTGAGCAATATTTGCTAAACCACGCGTCACTTTACGAGTAACAAAGGTTTCACCACGGCGTTTTGATTCATGATTAAAGAGTATGCCGTTACAGGCATAAATCCCATAAGCCTCACGATAATTGACCGTTATCCAGTAGGCATACATCTTGGCTACTGCATAAGGGCTTCTTGGATAGAACGGAGTAGTTTCTTTTTGTGGGATTTCTTGCACTAAACCATAAAGCTCAGAAGTGGAGGCTTGATAAAAACGGGTTTTCTTCTCCAGACCTAGGATCCGAATCGCTTCCAACATGCGAAGTGGACCCATTGCATCGACATCTGCTGTGTACTCTGGCGATTCAAAAGAAACAGCCACATGACTTTGCGCGCCCAAGTTATAAATCTCATCGGGCTGACATTCTTGAATGATGCGCACTAAATTACTAGTATCAGTCAAATCACCATAGTGCAAAATAAGATCACGATGATTTACATGTGGATCTTGATATAAATGATCTATCCGGTCAGTGTTAAATGATGATGCTCTACGTTTAATCCCATGAACAATGTAACCTTTTTCCAAAAGAAATTCAGCAAGATAAGATCCATCCTGACCTGTTATGCCAGTAATTAAGGCAACCTTTTGATTTTTCATTTCTTTATTCATGTTTTCTTTATATAAGCTCATTATCTACTTAACTGCGCCCGTAGCTATCCTCAAAACGCACAATGTCATCTTCGCCTAAATAACTACCCGACTGAACCTCAATAATTTCTAGAGGTTCCGCTCCACGGTTTGCCAAACGATGTGTTTGTCCTTTGGGAATGTAGGTACTTTGATTTTCTGTTAGCGTAATAACTTGATCGCCATTAGTAATCTCTGCAACACCCTTAACCACAATCCAGTGCTCTGCTCTATGGTGATGCATTTGCAGTGAAAGGCTTGCTCCGGGTTTTACCTGGATACGCTTTACTTTAAAGCGCTCACCTTCATCAACGCTGTCATACCACCCCCAGGGCCGTGCAACTTTGCGATGTAAATTCTTTTCTTCGCGCTTTTGCGCATCTAGCTGTGAAACGATATTTTTAACATCCTGACTATTTTTTCTGTCAGCAACCAAAACTGCATCTGCAGTTTCAACGATGATTAAATTCTCAACACCTACAGCAGTGACTAAGCGGCTGCTTGCGTGTACCAAAGAATTCTTAGAATTTGTCAGCAGGATATCTCCAGTTGTGACATTGCCTTGCTCATCCTGCACGCCAACTTGCCATACCGCATCCCAAGCGCCCAGATCATTCCAGCCAGCATTGAGCTCAACCATTTTGACTGCGTACTGACTGCCTGGACATTTCTCAACTACGGCATAGTCAATCGACTCGCTAGGGATCGTTTTAAAAAGTTCTTTATCGGGCCTCACAAAAGTGACGCCACCTGATTGATCGGTGGTTTTGGCTTGCCAGGCCGTCGCGCTGGCATTAAAAATATCAGCTCTAAATTCTTTTAAAGCAGCAAGCCAAGTGCTTGCCCGCAAAACAAACATGCCGCTATTCCAAAAATAGCTCCCATCGTCTACATAAGCTTGTGCTGTTTTGGCGTCAGGCTTTTCAACAAACTTTTCAACGGTGTACTCACCATTAATGCCTTGGCTACCAATACGCTTAATGTAGCCATAACCTGTTTCCGGAATGCTTGGAGTAATACCCAAAATAGCAATGGTTTGTTTTTTTATATCTGCACTCACTACTTCAACACAATTTTGCAGGGCTCTAGTAAAAGCAGCGCCATCTTGAACAGTCTGATCTGCGGGCGTTATTACCAAAATTGGATCGTCATTGCCGCCAAGGTCTTTTGCCTGAAATGCTGCTAACGCAAGGGCAGGCGCAGTATTACGCCCTGCAGGCTCTAATAGCAGAGTAGCTTGAATATCATGAAGCTCACGTAATTGATCCAGCGCCAAGAACCGGTGATCTTCATTGGTAACAATTAATGTGCTGCCCATTTGGATTTGAGGCGTAGCTATCGCATTGATGCGCTCAATTGCTTGTTGAAATAAGCTTTCGCTAGAGTCATCCCCCGATAACACTAAAAACTGTTTTGGAAATCCTGAGCGAGACAAGGGCCAAAGGCGAGTGCCAGAACCGCCACAAAGAATTACAGGATTAATAGTAGTTATAGTCATAATAGGAATCAATGGGGCTAACCGATCTAAGATAAACCAGTTAGTCTTTTATTTTATAACCTTCTACAAGTCTTTGAAATTTATTAAAATTCTTTCTGCGCTTTATCAGAATTACCCTGATAAAGTCATTCATTCATAATAAATATCAGGAGAACAACATGACCTCAGGAAATAGCCCAAAAATCAAACTTCGCAATTCGGTAACGGAGTGCGCGCAGTCCATCCGTAAAGAAAATTTCGGCAAATATCACAACTACGGCATCAAAGACTGCATCATCTCTATTGCCGCCAGCAAAGTGAAATAAGCAAACAAGCCCCTTCTTGAGCCCTTCCGGGACTCTCTTGGGGCTTATTTAGGTCGATTGGGGTATGGCTTACCAGTTACATTGCTGTAAGCCGCCCCGGCCAGTATCAACAAGACCGAATCGACCATGACTGGGAAAAAAGCATATCGATAACCCAGGATTTTCCCCAAAACAGCAATTAAGGCCACCGCCGCTGCAGGAGGATGCAAACAGCGCAGCGCGTACATCCCTAAAATTGACAACATAGCCGCCGCTGGCATGGCAAGCAAGGGTTGATCAATGAAGTGATTGATGCCGATTCCCACTAGGGCCGATAGTGTATTTCCAGCGATCACCGCCCAGGGCTGGGCCATTGGACTTTGCGGCAAAGCGAATACCAATAAGGCGCTCGCCCCCAAGGATGCCATCAACCATTCATCCATCCCATTAAGCTCACCAAGGTATTTGGCGATAGTGAGTACTAACATCAGACCGATAAAAGCACCAATAATTGCCCTAATACGCTCTACCCAAGGAACAAACGGCTGATCCCCTCCCAAATAGAAGCTGTAATGCTTTATCCAATAACGCAGGGTATGTCTCATAAATAACTAGTGCCCCTAGAAATGCAGATTAATTGCTTTCTTTAATCAGTATTTAATTATTAGTTGTTTTTAGCTATCAAACCAATACAAAAATACGATTATCCATAGACTTGCTTTTGTCCATAATAAGGCCGTGGCAGCTCTGTCTTTAAAGTTCTGCCCCCTATTTATAAAAATCTGATTTTAGGAGTCTCAAGATGGCTAAAACCGTAAAAGGTACAAAGACTGAGCAGTCTTTGAAAGAAGCATTTGCTGGGGAATCACAAGCAAACCGTCGTTACCTCTATTTCGCAAACCAAGCTGATATTGCCGGTGCAAACGATGTAGCAGCTGTTTTCCGCTCAACTGCTGAAGGTGAAACTGGTCACGCCCATGGTCACATGGAGTACTTGATTGAAGGTGGTGCAGGCGAGCCAGGTACTGGCATGCCAGCTAAGACAGTTGCCGAAGCATTGCAAGCTGCTATCGCAGGCGAAACACATGAGTACACCGACATGTACCCAGGCATGGCAAAAACAGCACGTGATGAAGGCTTTGATGAAATCGCTGATTGGTTTGAAACTTTAGCTAAAGCTGAACGTAGCCACGCCAACAAATTCACTAAGACTTTGGAAGCTCACTTAGCAAATGTCTAAGTAACTCTCGCTGCAAGTTATACCAGTAGGTAAACAAACAGCCACCCTAGGGTGGCTGTTTGTTTATTACACAATGCATCACACGATGTAAAAAAATTAAACTGCCAATCACTTACTCAAAATAATTCTTAAGTCGAGCCTTAACAACCGGGCCTTCAATTAACTTTAAAAATTTACCCATACTAAATTTAATGCCTACCTTTTTAAAGGCCCCTATCAAGGCTTGATTGGTTTTTCTTGCAAGGCTGTCATGATGACGATAATCTTCCGCCTCAAATGTCTGGCCCTCATTAGAGGTCCAACTACTAACAAAGCATTTGCGACGATCGACGCTAAAGGCAACAATCGAATCATAAAAATGCGCTGAATAAACTGCGTCCCTAAACATATTCTTAACGACCTCAACGCCAGGAAAGCGCGCATTGATGCCATCTATAAATAACTTAGCGTAATTAATAAAAGAATATTTTGATGGATTACCAAAATCTTTAAAGTAACTTGCATGCACATCCTCAACGATCAATAAACCGCCATCTTTAATAAAAGGGATCGACTGATGCGTGGTTACAATTTGTTGCTCGTTCGTATGGCCACCATCGTCCAACAATACATCAACCATCCCAATAGAACTAAAAAAATCTCGCCAAAAATCAGGACTGCTTTGGCTTCCAATAAAGATCTCGAACCCATCCTCTTCCCAGCGCTTTGCCAAGGGATTGAAATCAACCCCAATAATGCGAGCCTCAGGCCCAAAGAAGTCGCGCCACATAAATAAAGAGCCACCGTTTAAAACGCCCACCTCTACAAAAGTTATCTTCTTATTGCGGTATTTACTCAATAGCTCTTCATAGACCTGGAAATAAGCAGAATGCTTTAAGGAGAGATAGGGAGAGGCAAGATAAGATTTATAAATCTCTAAATCCTGAAGTCGCGGTTCAATTTGGTTCATTACTGCCATCTCCGTGAAATATTTGGTGTGAATGCTTTATTGTGCATTAAGTTGATCTAATCGATTCAACTTAATGAGCTTGAGTTGATTGAATTAATTTCTGCAGGATTTGCTCATTAAAGTCTTTGGCAATATAAATAGCAGCAGCTGGTGTAATGTGGTCCTCATCCAGAGTCACCAAGGGATTTCCGACCCCAGGAATCTGAACCATGCAGCCATTCTCATTGCAAAGCTTTTCATAAGGAGCATAAAAAATTTCGCCGGATTGGTTAACCAAAAGTTTAAGATCATGGTTTATTTTTGGGGTCCCGGAATCAAGTCCCTGACTAAAAAATTCTGGTGGCAAGTTCCCTGTTTTTTTCCAATTTCGATAGACTATCCTAGGCAAGTCTTCTGTCCAGCGGGGGGTAGGGCCAATCACTGCAACCTGGATACCGGCGGCATGAAACGTCGAAATGGTTTTTTGTAGGCTCGCGTAATAGCCGTTATGCCAGCCTTTATAAATCACAACTAGATTCGGCTTTAGCTTCAGAATTTGATCGAGCGCCTCTTGATTGGCCTTCCGGCAAAACTCATCTTGATCTGCTGAAGGCATTAATCCGCCACAACCAGCTATAGTAAATTGCGAAACACTGACCCTAGCGTCCGTCTCCTCAAGCCAATGAAATCCTGGGTACATAGAGGCGCCATGGGAGTCTCCCCATAAAACTAACTTATAGGGCCTGTCTTGATGTATACACTCCGAAGCAAAATGGCTTTCACCGTTTTCCTTCCCCATCAGAAAGCAAACGTGCTGACGCTGCTCTTTAACTTTGTCATAGGTATAAGTGGATATTTGTTGCAAAAAACGCTTATGTCGATATTGAATACCTTTACGATCAAAGCAGTTGTACCCCAAATACCCGATCAGTATCATTAAAAATATCAACGCAATATTTTTATGAGTGCGATAGCTCGCATTAAAACGAATCGGCCTCTCTACAAAGCGATAGGTAAGCCAAGCTAAAGCAATAGAGGTCAAAACCAATACAGCACGCATCGGCACCGAGGGCGCCTCCCCTTGCTGTAGCTTTGTAAAAGCTAATAAGGGCCAGTGCCAAAGATACAGCGGGAAGCTAATTAAGCCAAACCAGACCAGTACCTTATTGCTCAGAACATGCTTATTGCACCATGCTGTCGCTCCCGCTCCGATGATGAACGCTGCTCCAAGCGTTGGCATTAAAGCCCACCATCCCGGGAAGGCACTCTTCTGATTCAAAATCAGCGCCGCTAACAAAATCAACGCTAGACCAAGCGCAGAGAATGCACTTCGATGAGCTAATTTGATTTTCTGCAAAGTAACTGAATGATGAACAGTGCCATAGGCCAACAAAGCACCAATTAACAATTCCCAAAAGCGTGTCAGAGGAGAGTAAAAGGTGGCAACTGGATTGGCATTAATATTGACGACATTTAAGGCAAAAGAAATCAATCCAATGATCGCAATAGCTGGCAACACTTTTTTAGGCCAACGTGCTATCCACCAAATAAACAGTGGCCAAACAAAATAGAACTGTTCTTCTATTCCCAAGGACCAGAGGTGCAACAAGGGCTTAAGT
>Ga0118677_10006152_pt1 | contig 20505 bp, 17 predicted proteins | sample AliMusrvi5mmetaG_FD_86154 | JGI IMG/M metagenome (GOLD analysis project Ga0118677, IMG submission 86154)
ACCCATGCTCGCGCAGATAAGCATGATGATACGAAAAATCAGCGGCGACAATTGCCATCGCCATCACCGATACATTGAAAAGAAGCTGTTGAATGGTGGGGCGGCGGTCGTTCTGCCAGATGCTCCCGACCATGGCGGCAGCACAGCCGAGAGACATAGTTTCCGGCAGCGTCAACTCCACCAGCGCAATCATGATGAACAGGAAGTTCACCGACAGGCTTCCGGTGATGGTGGGCAGGTTTACCTTGAGTCCGGTGGCGAGAATGGCCAGGCTGAAGTAGCAGACAAACCTTGTCATGTCTTCGGTGCGCCACTGGCTAAGACCGATGCCTAGCACCGTCAACCCGGTGAGTACGGTTAACGCGATGTAGGCGGACGCTTTGGTGGACAAGGATTTCATCTAGTTTGGTGCTATATGCCTGAATCGGCAGCGGTAAGTGAAAGCTTTATAGCTCAGCGGGGACAATCTTCGAGTTGAAGGGATTCCGGAAAAGTGAGCTTTGTGTTACCTAGTACCAAAGTCCAATACGCAGGAAAGGACTAAGCATTCTTCCTGTCAGATGACGGTGTTTACAGGTCGGGCAGATGGGGTGTCGGGCTCTACCATCTGTTGCGGATTAAACAGACAATGAGAATGTACCGAAAAGGATCAAATGAGCACTCCCATGGAAACGCTTTCGTTTCTCGGCATGCGGGCAATTATCGCGAGTCCGGCGATGCGCCGGTTGTTCGAAACCGTACGCCGGGCTGCGCCAAGCAACGCGACCGTGCTGGTTCGCGGCGAAAGCGGAAGTGGCAAGGAGATCATTGCCCGTGCTCTGCATCACTATTCCGTGAGGGCAGCTAAGCCCTGGGTGGATCTGAGTTGCGCCGCGCTGCCGGAGCATCTGGTTGAGAGCGAACTGTTTGGTTTCGAGAAGGGCGCTTTCAGCGGAGCCGATTACACCAAGCAGGGGCTGTTCGAACTCGCTTCCCAGGGGACGTTATTTCTCGATGAAGTGGCCGAACTGGAGCCCAAGCTACAGGTAAAACTACTCAGAGTGTTGGATGGAAATCCGTTTTTCCGGCTGGGAGGCACGAAGAAGATTCCTGTCGACGTGCGGCTGGTAGCAGCGACCAATCAGGACCTGACCGCGGCTATCCGGGCCGGGAAGTTTCGTAACGATCTATTCCACCGTCTTGCCCAGATCGAGATCTATGTTCCTCCGCTACGCAGCCGCGTAGAGGATATTGTTCCAATCGCGAACATGTTTTTGGCCCAGCAGAATCCGAACATGCGGTTTGACCGGGAGGCAGAACATCTCCTGCGAATCTACCAATGGCCGGGTAACGTCCGTGAATTGCGAAATATCGTGGTCAAATGCGCCGTGCTTTCGGATTCGAACCTGATTGTAGCCGAAGATCTCCCGCGGGAACTCCAGGAATCACGCGACTATCACAGGGACGGCGACGACCTTTTCCGGCTCAACACTGCGTTGACGAATTCCATGACTGTGTCTCCGGTTACCGCCGCTGCACTCACCGGCGGCGCCATGCTGGAAGGCATGGAAAAGCAGATGATTCTGAAAGTGCTTTCCGAAACAGGCGGGCACTATCAAAAAGCTGCCGAACGGCTCGGCATTTCGCGGCGGACACTGAGTAGAAAGATGAAGTTATATGAGAGGGACCTGGGACCTGCAGCTGAGCAGCGGCAGCACCAGGATTGTATATGACACAACCTTGGGCAGAGCGTCGAAGAGAATCCCGCCAGGATGCAAATGGCGAGATCAAGATTCAGGTGCGGCTTCCAAAGCTACTTGAAATCCATGCCAGGCTGGTGGATATCAGCCCCAGTGGATTTCGGGCAATGCACATGTACCCGGCCCTTTCAGCGGGCCAAAAGGTGGAGTTCAAGCTCGACGGCAGCGAGGGTACGGCTCTTGTGGTCTGGAACCGCATCTTTGAAGAACACGTCGAGACAGGGTTCTTCATTCTTCAGGAATAGCGAGGTCCCCTGAATCACTCCAGGGGACCTGATCTACATCGCCACTACTTGAAAGTGGAATCGCTCTGGCGGCAGTGACGACACCGGATCTGGTGTCATCTGTGCCCATTTGTCATAAGCGGTGGAAGCCACCGAACCATTCAAATAGAACAGGAACTGATCGGAACAGCATGACATTGGCGGAGGCTGGCGAAAAGCCAATCGGAGTCCAACTGCTTTGTGCAGCTCCACGCCATCGGTCGGCACGGACTTGTCCGAAAGCAGGTTGACAAAGCTGGTGCGCCCAGCGTGCGGCCAGACATCGGGCCTTAGGTAAGGCCTAAGGTCGATACGAGTCTCAAAGGTGGTTTCGCATTGGCGGATCCACTCCAGGACGCCATCTCCCCATTGCCAGTGCGTCACCAGGGTCAGGTACTGTTCCACCATCTGGATTGCAAGATCCATCCTGCGGCGCTCGTGATCGAGCTCCGGCCCGGCGAACACGGCAGGCGAGAGCACTTCGTTTTCGATCAGGTCCTGTGCCATGTCCACGACTTTATCCAACCGCTTGATCTGAGGAGCAGTATGTACCAGCAGCGGGGGAAGTTCATGCTGCTTGTCCCCGGGGAGTTCCACGTAAGTTCTGTCACCCACGATCTTCATAAGACCCTCCAGCTTTAGTCATCGTTCAACAACTAGCGCTACGGAGCGTTGATGCGGCTTGGCATGCCAACCAGCCCTGTACCTCTTTCGTATCGGCTCATTCCGCCGATCTCAATAGGCTGGCATATTGGACGCAGGTGCGCAAGGAAAGTTTCAGCGTCCTAAGTTTGCTTCGAAAAATGCCGCCATACGTTCCAGCATGTAAGCGCGCGGCGGTCCGCTCACTCCGTGCGACTTCTGCGGAAACAGCATCAGGTCAAAGCTCTTGCCTGCTTTTTGCAGGGCCTCGTTCATCTGCATGGTGTTTTGAAAGAGGACATTATCATCTTCAAAATTGTGGATCAGCATCAGCTTACCTTCCAGGTTCGCGGCAAAATTGACCGGCGAACTGCTCTGGTAGCCATCTTTGTTGATTTGCGGCGTTCCCAGGTAACGTTCGGTATAGATGGTGTCGTAGTTGCGCCAGTCGGTCACCGGTGCGCCGGCGATGCCTGCCTTGAAGCGGCGCGGGGCGTTGAGCATGGAGTAGAGGGTCATGAAGCCGCCATAGCTCCAGCCATGAATGCCGACCCGCTGGGGATCCACATAACCCTGCGCGATCAGGTAATCAAGGCCCTTCAGCTGGTCTTCCAGCTCCTGCTTGCCAAGCCGGCGATAGAGCTTCGATTCGAACTTGTGACCGCGTCCGGCTGCTCCGCGGTTATCGAGTTGCCAGATGACGAAGCCGCGGTGCGCCAGCGCCTGGTTGAGCGAGGCGCCGCTCCAGGAGTCGGTAATGGTCTGCGAATGCGGGCCACCGTAGACCATCACTATGGCCGGATACTTCTTCGAGGGATCGAACTTCGCGGGCTTGATGACCCTGCCGTACAGCACCGTGCCGTCTCCGGCGGGGACCTTCACGATTTCGGCGGGCAGCAGTTCGTAGGTCTCCTGGAGTTTGGTATCTGCTTCGCGAAACATACCCAGTTTCTTACCCGTGGCATCGAAGATGGCCCGGCTTGGCGGCGTGGTGGAGTTGGAGTGAGAGTCCTGGTAGAACGCGGTGTCGGGACTCATGCTGATCATGTGGGTGCCCGTGGCGGCGGTCAGCTTCGTGCGCGCGCCGCCATCGAAGCTGACGCGATAAAGCTGCCGCTCCAGCGGACTGGCTTCGGTCGAGACGTAGTAGATAGTTCTTGCTGCCTCATTGACGCCGGCAACCGAGGTGACTTCCCAATCTCCGGAGGTCAACTGCTGCTGGAGTTTGCCGTCCATCGAATAGAGGTACAGATGTTCAAAGCCGGAGCGCTCGCTCCCCCAAAGGAACTGATTCGATTTCGGCAGGAAGCGCAGCGTGTCGTGCACGTTCACCCAGTACGGATCGGTCTCTTCCAGCAGCGTGCGCGACGCGCCGGTCGCGGCATGGAGCAGCAGCAGTTGCAGATGATCCTGCACGCGGTTCAAGCGCTGCACGGCGATCCGTTCGGAGTCGGGCAGCCACTGCAGGCGCGCCAGCAGCATGTCGCGGGTTTCGCCCACGTTCAACCAGTTGGTCTCGCCACCCTCGGCATTCACGACGCCGAGCCGCACGTCGGCATTGTTGGTGCCGGCCTTCGGATATCGTTCGGGCTCGTAGATGGCTTGCGGCGCGAGTAGATCCATCTGTGGATGAATCAGTTCGCGGCTGACGTCGAACTGCAGATAGGCGATCTTTGTTGAATCGGGTGACCACCAATAGGCGCGGCCCAGGCTCAGTTCTTCCGGGTACACCCAATCGGGGCGGCCGTTCCAGAGCGTAGCCGAGCCATCGCGAGTAAGCTTCACCACTTTCTTTGTGGCGATCTCCATGGTAAACAGGTCGTTGCCGCGTACGAAGGCCACGCGCTTGCCATCGGGCGAGAGCCGGGGATCGCGTTCCTGCTCAGCGGTGGCCGTCAGTTGGGTCCATTTCTTGGTAGAAATGGAGTAGTGGAAGATGTCGTTGCTCTCAATTACCAGCAGTGATCTCGCATCGCTAGACCATTGAATCCGGTCCTCGGAAACTCCGCGATTCACGAATTCGAACTGCTCGCGGGCCGGCGGTTTCACGGCCATCGTCTCGATCGGCTCCAGCGACACGAGTTCGCTGCGGGTTCCAGTGGCGGCTTCGTAGAACATCACTTTCTTGCCGTCGGCATACGCGAAGCCCTTGCCATCCGGCGACCAGATGGGCGCGCCGGCGCGATCACCTCGACCGCCGGCGGCGGGAGTGGAAGCAGCCTGAATCGTTACTGGTTTCTTTTGGCCCAAGAGGCAGGAAGCGAAAACAACCGCAAGCAGGAATCGATGCATAGTTACCTGTGATTGTAACAGGAGAGCCTTTTTGCAGTCTTTAAACGCAATCGGGGCGCTCCGTTGGCCGGAGCGCCCCGAGGAGATCAATGACTCGATTACAAACTAACGGCCGCCGTGACCGCCGCCGCTATGGCCGCCGCCTCCGCTGCTCGATCCGCCGCCGCCCGAGCTATGTCCGCCGCCCATCGACGAGCCAGAACTGCTCGACATGCTGGTGGCAGCGCTGCTTACGCTCGATGAAGAGGTTCCCGTATAGCTCGACATGTCACCACGAGAGCTGTAGGTGTTGTAGCCGAGGTTCGAGTTGTAGCTCGGTCCAGACCAGGTGGAAGAGGCCGGACGCGGGTTGTTGATGCTGCCGCCGCCAACCGATGCCGGAGGATTGTACGAGTAGTACACTCGCTGCACGGTGTAGGGGCTGTAATAGGAGTAGCCGTAGGGATCGCGATACATGCCATTGCACGGCACGTAGGTGAACATCCCGAAGTAGGGGCTGAAGCTCCACCGGCCATTGAAGCCGCTGTAGCCGTTCATGCCGCCGAAGCAGTTGCTTCCCATGCCCATGTTCGAGGAATTGTACAAACCGTAGCCCGATCCAACCAGGGTGTTGGCGGCGCTCACATTCGCCACGGCCAGATAACCGGCGCGGGTCTGAGCCCAGCGGTCGAACTCATCGCCCTTGGTATTGTCGAACTTTGAGATCTGGATGTCGCCATTCAGCAGTGCGGCCTTTGCCGTCCCGACTGTTTTCGCCACACCGGCAATCTCTACCTGAGCCTCGCCCTTGCGGACCTTCAATAGGCCGGCGTCGCCATCGATGCGGTAGATACCACCCTTGCGCAATTCGATGACCGCGTTCTTGGCGATAAAGGTCAGGCTGTGGTCCGCCTCTTTCTCCATATCGCTGACTTCCACGCTGATGGACCCGCTCAGCACTTCGATGCGGGTACTGACCAGCCGGGAGTCATACATCTTGATGGAGGTGGCTTCCTTCATACGCAGGAAGGAGCCGGGAGTAAGCAGAACTTCAGCGCGGCCCTCCGTGGTGCGGAGGATGGAGCCGTCCTTCATCTCGGAAAATTTGCCGATTTTGGTGTCGAGCATCTTGTCGTTCAGGAAGACATCGCCTTCCAGATACTGAATAACGCCCGATTTGGCGGAAATAATCGGTTGGCGCGTAACCGAAGTTTGCGCAAAGACAGCACTTGCAGCCAGTGTTGACACCAGGAGTAGCCGAGTCATGGTACACCTCCAGCTTAATAGTGTGCCAAAATTTCACGGTTGTCAAGCATAGCGGCGGCGCGGAGCGATACAATCGATCTCATGCTTTTCCTTTTAGCGTTTTTCCTGCAGGCACCGCCTCCGCCTCCTCCGTCCTATGTACCGTCGGCCGCCGAACTGGCTGACCTGCGTACCAAAGCCGAACCGCTGAAGGCGGCCAAGGATCCGGATGTCGCCGTCTACTACAAGGCGATCGAGTGGGCGCTGCGCTATCCGGAAGAGTTCTTTACCAGGGCCTACCTCACCAATGCCCAGAACGTCATTAAGACCGGCGTGGAGCGGATGAAGTCAGGCGTGCCCGCGAAAGGCCGCTTCTCTCGCGGGTACCTCTCGCGGGTGGATGGCAGTGTCCAGCCTTACGCGATGCTCGTACCGGATTCGTACGATCCGAAGAAACCGGCCCGGCTCGACGTCGTGCTCCACGGCCGTGGTGCGACCCTGACAGAAGTTAGCTTCCTCGCCTCGCACGACTCCGCCAAATTGGTCCCCTCCGATCAGGACGGGCTGGTGATGGAGGTCTTCGGCCGCACCAACAACGCTTACCGCTGGGCCGGCGAGACAGACGTCTACGAAGCGCTCGCCTCCGTCCGCAAGAACTATAACGTCGACCCCAACCGCATCGTCCTGCGCGGCTTCTCCATGGGCGGCGCCGGAGCATGGAGCGTCGGACTGCACGATCCGAGCACGTGGGCCGCAATCGAAGCCGGCGCAGGCTTCACGGAAACCATCAAGTACGCGAAGTTGAAGGACCTCTCCGAGGTGCAGCGCCAGTTGCTCCACGTCTATGATGCAGTCGACTATTCGATGAACGCCTGGGACGTGCCGACCGTCGGGTACGGCGGCGAGATTGATCCGCAACTCGCCGCCTCCACGAACATCAAGAACGCCCTCGCCGGGTTGCCGGGCTTCCGGACGCTGTTTCTGGTGGGACCGCAAACGGCGCACAAGTTCCACCCCGACAGCAAAAAAGAGTCAGACGCATTCATCAACAAGAACCTGCCGCGCAAGGCCCCGGAGCGGATTCGCTTCGTGACCTATACGCCGCGCTACGGCGAAGTGTTTGGCATTCATATTGACGCGCTGGAGAAGATGTATTCGAAAGCGGAGCTCGACGCCACGGGCAGTGAGATCAAGACCGCCAATGTGGCACGGTTGACATTGGATAAGGCGCGTTCGATCACCCTCGATGGCCAGACCCTGACGGGCGCGAAGTTCGAAAAGACCAACGGCAAGTGGGAGGCCCGCCAGTCCAACCAGTTGTGGAAGCGCCACGGATTGCAGGGACCGATTGACGACGCGTTTCTCGATAGCTTCCTCTGCGTGGGCGAAGCCGGCCAGTTCGCCAAGGACTTTCCGAAATGGATGCGCGGCGATATTCGCACCAAGCCGCAGCGCGACGTCACCAAGGCAGATATGGCAGCAAACAACCTGGTGCTCTTTGGCGATCCCACCACCAACGGCCTCATCCATGACATCGCGCCGAAGCTGCCCATCACCTGGAAGAACGGCGAGATCGTCGCCGGCGACAAGCGCTTCAAGGCGGCCGATCACACGCTGGTGATGATCTATCCCAATCCGCTGAATCCGAATAAATACGTGGTGTTGAACAGCGGCCATACTTTCGGCGAGAAGGATTTCAAGGGCACCAATGCCCTGCTGTATCCGAGGTGGGGCGATTACGCAATTATTGAGAAGAAGACGGGCGAGGTGAAGCTGTCAGGTCTGTTTGATGAGCACTGGCGCCTGAAGTAGCAGTGTGAAATATTCGAAATTGAACAGGCGGAAGTCCCATGTTCTCGATGGTGGAACAGGCGGTTTCGCCTGTTCTGTTATTGCAGTTGGACCGGAACGATCGCCACCCTGCCATCGGGAGTCTTCACGCGCAGCGTGTAGCTCCCAGGCGGGAAGGGCTGGTTGGGTTTTGTGTACAGCTGCACCTGATGGGCAATCAATGACTCCACATCGGCATTGCCCGTGAGCGTTACGTGATAGACGCTGTTGTTCGAGGCGTCCAACAGGTCAAGATCAGCGGCCATTGTTGCCGCTTTGATAGTCGCGCGAAAGCACGGCTTGTAAGTCCCGGGTGGATCGGCACCGGCGACGCCGCAGGCCACGAAGTAGCACGGAATAGCGCAGTTGGTGGCGCGTTGATTCGAAACATCGAACCATCTCGCCTCCGCGCCCACTTCGAGCGAATAGGCTGCAGGCGCATAAACGATATGTCCATCGATCTTGGCGGAAAGCAGCGTGAGTCCATCCGTGAAGCCACCGCTCGATCCGGACAGCATGGAGTTGCTGGAGGAGATCAGGCCGATCCCGCGCGCATACGTTCCTGTCTGCATGGACAGGCCGCCAATCACCCCGCGATAGGAGATCGTGTCGGAAAAGACTCCAGCAGGAGTGGTGATGGTCTCACCGCGCCCCACCACCGTCATTGCCGCAGCCGGGTCAGGGGGAATAGATGGGTCCAACAATAGCAGCGCCGGTTGCGGCGACAGCTGTTGTCCAAGTGGGGGCAATTGATAGATGCGCCCGCCGTCACCAATCCGGAAGCGCATTTCAAGCACCGGCGCAGACACGGTGGCGGAATGCTGGACGACGAACCACACCTGTCCTTGAATGATGTCGGCCCGTATAATTCGCTGGGTAAGGTAGGTCGAAGTGGAAACCCGGTTGTTTGAAACATAGACCCACTCATTGCCAACCTGTAATGGCCAGTACGAGGCTACGGCAAGCGCCCCTGGAAGCACCGTCGCCGCGGCCTTGCACTGCACGCGGACCGAGGTGCGTCCCAACTCGTGCTGGAATGCGTCAACCAGGACAAACACCATCCCATCGCTGACCCAATCCCCCGTCTGCGCGGATCCTCGAACAGGAGATTCCCCCGTAAGTGCAACACCAGAGCGGTCGCCGATGCGAACCGTCACCGGGCCTTGCATATCGGTATCCCAGGAAACAAGTCCACTGCCCAGCCCATTGGCCGCGCATTGCGTCACCACGGCGGGAGTGAATCGGATTGTCTCCTGGGCCCCAGCAACGGAGGCTGCCATCAGGATCAGCCCAAGCCGCATTCTCTATTCCACCATCTTGCCGCGCAGGCCTTCGAGCGTGAACTCGGCGCCCCTCACATAATCCATCAGCGCTTTCTCGCGAGTGCGGACTTTTTCCACCATCGCCGGAATGCGGTCCATGCCCTCTTTCGGCACATGCAGCAGGCCATTCTCATCGCCATGCAGGATATCGCCCGGCTGGATCACCATGCCTTCAATCTGCACCGGCACGCCGACGCGCACGATGCGGAAGTAGGCGTGACTGGCAACGCGGCCGCGCGAGAAATACTGGAAGCCCCTCGCACGCACTTCGGGGATGTCGCGCACCGCGCAATCGCTTACCAGGCCGATTGCACCGAGCCGCGTGAAGCACGTGGCCATCACTTCGCCGCAATGGGCAGCGTAGTCACCATGTCCGCCGACCTCCTGAAAGGCGATGACGCCGGGCTTGGGCGATTTATCGAGCGCCTCATACAAATCGATGAAGCGGTTCATGTCGGCAGGCTCCAGTTGCGTCACGGTCTCGACATGCGCGGTGACGGCATAGCCCACCATGCGTCCCAATTCCGGGAACTGGCATTGGATCTGTAGCGGCGTGAAGCCGGCACTGCGCGGGCGGACATTTAGAAGCTCGATGGCGTTGGATAAGGTCGGGGTATCGACGGTCTTTAGGTAGTCAATCATGGCGCTACGATTCTATCGAACTACGGGCATACTTCGGTCGGCCAGCGGAAATTTTACAGGCACGCCGGAGGTGGCGGATTGATAGATCGCCGCGATCATCTCCATGGTGATCTGGCCGTCCCGTGCGCTGCACATCGGTTGCCGATGCTGCTCCACGGCGTCCATCAGATCCTTCGCCATCACCGCATTAAACCAGGCACGCGACAGGTTGCGTTCAGCCGGCGGCGGCTCCACCAGTTTCCATTCGCCGGTCCACGCCGTGGATTTCGTGACGAACAACTGCTCGTTCGGCACTTTGTTCAACGGCATGTAGATCGCGCCTTTGCTGCCGAACATGGTGATGCCGAAACGTTCGCTATCCACCACCTTGCTGGCGCGCGAAGCCCAGTAGCAATGCACGCCGGAATCGAAGACGAAGTCGGCCTCGACATCGGTGCCGCGCACGATGCCCACCGGTTCGGTCGGCTGATGCACCGGTCCCGAGATCGTCGCCGTGACCGACTTCGGCTCGCCGGCGTAAGGGCGCATCAGATCGAAGCAGTGGCCGCCAAGCACGATGAGATCTTCGCCGCCGGCGCGTTTGTCTTCTTTGCCGCGCGCCCGTACCTCCATCAACTCGCCGATCTCGCCGGCGCGGATCATCTCCATCGCCAGCGGGTGCACCTTCATCACGCGGCCGGTGTGCCCCACCTGGATCAGCACACGGTGCTTGTTAGCCACCGCAACCAGTTTGTCCGCCTCTTCGAGATTCGTCGCGAAGGGCTTCTCCAGAATCATATGGGCACCGGCTTCGGCGGCGGCGGTAACCATCGCGAGCCGCTGATCGGTGTGGCGCGGGCAGATGGCTACCAGCGCGGGCTTCTCTTTGGCCAGCATTTCGCGGTAATCGGCGTAAGGGCGCGCCGCACCGCTCCGCGCAATTGCTTTTGCCCGGCCAGCCTCAACCGGGTCGGCCAGAGCCGCAATCTCGACAACCGGCATGCCTTTGAACGTCAGGTCCCAATCGTGGCCGAAGTTCCCACGGCCGGTGTGGCCAATCAGCGCCACACGCCACGGACGCGAGGCCAGTGCGGGCGCGGCGAGAAATGTGCGTCGGGTCATTGACAACCAATATACTGAACAAAGATGCGATTTCCTACCACTGCAGAAGCCATTGCGTTCAACAAGGAGCACACGCGGCGCAAGGCGTCTATCACGCCGAGAAGTTTTGAATGGTACCCCTATGATTCATTGGGCAACGTGGAGAATATTCACGCGCTGATGGGCGACAAAGTGGACATGCTGCTGGAGGCCGCGGGCGATGGACCGCTGCTCGATATCGGCACTGCCGATGGCGACATGGCGTTCCTGATGGAGAGCATCGGACTCCCCACACACTGCATCGATAACCCGATGACCAACTACAACGGCCTGCAGGGACTCCGCGCGATGAAAGAACATCTACATTCGGAGATGGAGATCTTCGAGATGGATCTGGACGACCGTTTCGAGATGCCGGATCGCCAGTATCCGCTGGCCTTCTGCCTCGGCCTGATCTATCACTTGAAAAATCCACTGTACACGCTGGAGACGCTGGCCAAGCATGCGCGCTACGCCGTTTTCAGCACGCGCGTGCTCGCCGCAAGCGAGGATCAGCCGGCGATGGCCTATCTGCTGGATGCGGGCGAGATGAACAACGACGATACCAACCACTGGATCTTCTCCACCACCGGCTTCAAGAAAGCGCTGCAGAAGAGTAAGTGGGAAGTGTTGCAGTACCGCAGTGCAAGGGTCGGCACCAGCGCCGATCAGCGCGACTTCTGCTTTGTGAAGAGCGTCTTCGGCCTTGGTAACGTTGACCTGCTGGAAGGGTGGCACGAGTATGTACCGGCGGGCTGGCGATGGACTGCTAAGAGATTCTCATTCGGCTTCAAGGCGAAGGCCGCGCGCACGATGAGGATTTACCTTTTCCTGCCGCAATCCATCTTGAGCCTTCTCGGCCCGATTACGTTGAAAGTAAAATTGAATGATACCGACGCCGGCTCGATGGTAATGCAGCGCGTCGGCGAGTACATCTTCCGGCTTCCGCTGGAGGGCCACTCCGGACCGGGCACGGTAACTATCGAATTGGACAAGGCGACCACGCCTGACAGTTCCGACTGGCGCGAGTTGGGCCTGATCGTTTCATCTATTGAATTTGAGTAGCAAACAGTTGGAGTGGAGAAAACAAAATGAAGAAGATTCTCTTTATCGTTGCCTTAATTCTGGTCGGCTGGGTGCTGTACCGGACGTTGGGCGAGAAACCGAAAGAAGAAGCCAAGACAGAGACGGCGGTACCCGCGGCTGCGCATCCGGTGCATCGGGATGAATCTACTGCCGGGGCGAAATTGAACAGTGTCTTCCCTGCTGCCGAGGGTGAATACAAGCTCACCTTCACGCAGGAAAAACAGGGTTTCGCAGAGGCGGCGCTGGCGAAGGGAGCGGCAAAGGTCGCGACGCTGACCGTATCCGATACTGAAGCCACGCCATCTGCGCGCGATAAGTTCAAGACCAGCACGAAGAAGTTAGGCAATTACCCGGTGGCCGCCAACGGCTCAATGGGTACCGCCTTGCTGGTGGCCAATCGCTATCAGGTGCAGGTGCGATCTCTGGCCCCGGCATTCACGGCCGAAGAGCGTACAGCATGGCTCGAAAAATTCAATCTGGCTAAATTAGCGGAGATCAAATAACCATGTCGAAAGCTATCGATGAACTGATTGACGGCCTGCCCACCGAAGGCCTTACTGTGCGGGCGCTGAATCTGCTCGACCACATCACACCAGGCGAGTGGCAGAACACAGTCGGGTTCGACAACATGATTCAGCAGGTGACCGGCGAGCAGGATCCGGACATGGTGGGAAGAATTCGCGCGCACGCACTGGAGCTATATAACGACGACAGCCAAGGGTATCAGCGTGCCGTCTCCATCTATCAAAAGGTGGACGACGTAGATGCCGCGCTGGGAGCGGCGGCGCTGGCGCATAAGATCGGGGAGAAGATCAACTTCCTTTCGTTTCTTGATAGAGTAACGCCACGCCAGGACAAAGCGCAGGCGATCGATCTGGCTTTGAAGCTGATCGCGGAGTCGGTGTCATTCTGCTACATCAACGGACTGCCCGGCGATGGCATCGGCGACTTTGTTTCGGCGGTGGAAGCGTACGAGAAGGAGAACCTGATCCGCATGTCGGCGATCATCACCTTCAACGGCCTGATCCCGCTCGGTCCGGAGTTCGCCACCAAGCTGGTGACCGAAGTGCAGAATCTGGATGTGTCGGATATTGAGAACAACCGCCTCTTCCAGGCGGCGAAAGATCTGCTGCCGGGCAACGGCGTTGCAGGCGATGCGTTGGCGTTCATCAACAACGGCATCGGCTCGCTGGAATCCTATGTCGGCGGCTTCGCCGATAAACACGGCGTCACGCTGGATGGAGTGCTGGGAGAGATGAAGGGCTTCGTGGATTTTACGGAGGACAAGCTGGATTATCTGGCGGCGTTTCTCGACATGAGCACGAACTACATGACGCATACTGGCGTGCAGTCTGTCGGGCGAAGTCTGATTTCAAGAGCAGTCGGAGAGATTTAGTGTTTGGAAGGGTGGGGCAGGCGGTTTCGCCTGCCCTTGCCCTTTTCATCTAGAACCGCAACTTCAACGACAAAGCCACGTGCCTTGCCTGGCCAACTCCACCCGTGATCGTTCCAAAGTTCGCATTGGTGTTTGCGCCATTGGCGTAGTTCACGGTCAGCGAAGTATTCGGATTACCAGGATTGAAGTGGTTCAGTACGTTGAACGCTTCCACTTTGAACTGAAGGTTCATTTTGCCATCCGCGCGCAGAGCCATATCCTTCAACAAACTGAAGTCGAAGTTCTCAAATCCGGGGCCAAGGAACAGGGTCGGCGGCGTGTTGCCGATACCCAGTGAATTGATACCCGGCAGTTTGAAATTCGCTGCATTCAACGGATAGTACAACCGCCGCTGCACGTTCGTCGGAATGGCCGTTCCCGGCGCGGTGAACGGACTCGGATCCGCCATGTCGCAGCGGAACGGAATGCCGCCCGTGGGAGTGCCGGTCCAGTAACCTATCGGCGCGCCGGATGCAGTGCAACCCACGGTCAGCGGGGTACCAGACATCAGCTTGGTGATGCCGTTGAAGCGCCACCCGTCCAGAGCTTTGCGTGTGACGACGTTATTCCAGACCTTGCTCATCTTCGGAATCTCGTAGGAGTAGTTGGCATTCACCACGTGCGGGCGGTCGCTCGATACTTCCGCATAGGTCAAATAGTCAGGTGTCCACGGATTGCGCGAATACGACATCGTCTTCGCCCATGTCCAGTTTGCGCCAAACGACAGGCGTTTACCGAAGCGGCGGTTCACCTGTGTCTGCAGCGAGTGGTAGTTCGCATTCAGACAGCTGCAGGTCGCATAGATCGTGCCGTAGCCGACATAAGGGCGCATCAGATTTGCTGTGTAGAAAGCCTTGCCGCCACTGGTCGGATCCAGATATTTCGCATTCGCTCCACCGGCCGGCGTCCAGTCGGTGAGCGGTTTCACGCCGTTGATATCCACCTGCATGAAGCGGTTGTGAACAGAGTTCCCGACATAAGCCACGTCGAGAATCAACCCTTTGCCGAGGCTACGCTGGATTCCTAAACTCCAGGTGTAAGTTGCCGGCGTGCGATAGCTGGTGCCTGAGAACACGCTCTGCGGAGTGAGGAAGCCTTGGGCGCTCTGCAATTGAGTCATGGTCGTGTTGTAGTAAGTTGGAGCCTGGAACGCAGGCGGAGCCATCAGCGGACCCACGCCGACACCGCTGGCACTTTCCCAACCGACGCTCAACGCGCGATCGAAGAAGATACCGATGCCGCCGCGCAACGCCAGTTTGCCATTGCCAAGTACGTCGTAAGCAAAACCAACACGAGGTCCGGCAACCAGGCCCGGATCTTTGTAGGCCTGCTCCTTGTACTGCACCATGCCGGAGTATGGCGAAGTCGTGTAGGTAGTCGGATCAAACGAAGCCGCGCGGGCAAAGCCATAGGTCGCATTGTTCTGCTGGTTCAACGCCACGTTCTGCCCACCTACCACTGCCGGGAACAAAAGCGTTCCGGACTTCTTTGCATCATAGGTGGTCGCATCGAAGAAACCCAGCGTACCGCCCTTCGTGCTGAGCGCACCGGCCCAAGTAAATCGCACGCCGTAATCCACCGTCAAGCGGCGATTGACACGCCACGAATCCTGCGCGAACCATTCGAACTGGTTGTAGCGCACAGGAGCCATGATGCGCGAATTGTCTTCGCCAAACGCCTGCACGGCCCCGGTCAGCGCGTTTGAGTAGCCGTAGCCAGTGTCATAAGGGCTCGCCGTATCGGAGCCGAAGTAGTAACTGCCGTTCACGTTGTACTGGCTGTACACGGTGACGTTTCGTACCACGCGTTCGAAGTAGAAACCGAACTTGATGCTGTGCGCGCCTTTGATCCACGACACGGTATCCACAATGTTGGTCAACTGATCGGTACCATCAAATGGGAACCGCGCATCGAACGTAAAGGCCGGAGCGTTCGTGATTCCCTGCCCCGCCGACTGCGGATTCAGCGTGCTGAACCGGATGTTCGGAATCAGGTTCGTCATCAGAGTGAAGCCGTTGTTCGGATACAGCTTGGTCAGTTTCACAGCCTCTCCGTTCGGTCCCTTCAATGCGGGCAACTGGTTGGTCGCCAGTTGCTCCTGGCTTTCCACGCCCACGGTCTGGTGCGCACGGTTCACGCCTGCGGTGAATTCCATGATCAGGTTCGGCTTGAACGTGTGAATAGCAGTGAACACGGCGCCAGCGGACTGGATGCCGTAATCGGTCGGCAGCTGTCCCCAACCGCCTGTACTGTTCAACGTGGCGCCGATGCCGCGATCGCCCTGGTAATCATTCATCAAGCGAACGAACATCTGGGTCTTCGGTCCGGCGTTGTAGTCGAGTCGCAGGATGCGGTCTTCGTGAGGATCGTGGCGGCTGAACTGATAGATGGAATTGTACTGGCGCTGGCCGGTCGGGTCAGTGGTGAACGGTTTGGGGAAGAGGTTCATCATCGCATAGCCTGCGGGAGAGATGCGGGCCGCCGGAATAATGTTGCCCGGAAACTGAATGCGATTGTTCAGGGGATCGAGAATCTTGATGGCCACACCCGTGGTTGTCGTGGTTTGCGAGAAGTCACCCTTGCGTTCCAGGTCCGTCGGCATCGTGAACTTGTTCAGGCTGCCCGGCGTGAGGAACGACAGGTAATCTTCAGAGAAGAAGAAGAACAGTTTGGTGCGGTCCTTGTTGAAATTGGTGCCTGGAATAAGCAGTGGTCCGCCAATGGTTCCGCCTTCGTTGCTGTAGCGGTAGAGCGGCTTCTGCACTTTGTTGGCGTTGTTGAAATACTCATTTGCGTTCAACGGTTCATGACGATAGAAATAGTAGGCGCTGCCATGGAATTGATTGGTGCCGTTCTTGACGGCTACCACCAGCTGACCACCGCTGCGCGAACCATACTGCGCAGAGTAGTTCGATACCATCACCTTCACTTCGCCAATGGCATCCACGCTGGGCGCCATGTAACCAGTGCAGGTCGCACCTGTGGTGCAGCCGCTGTCCTGGCTGCCAACACCATCCAGGCTGATGAGTACCTGGCCGGTCTGGCCTCCATTGACGGTAGGCATGCCGGAGTTCCAGCCCGGAACATCGTGCGTATTGATATCGACCACGCCAGGAAGAGTCTGCAGCACGCCCAGCCAGTCGCGCCCGCGCACGGGCGAGTTGTCGATCATATTGCTGTTGACCTGAATCGTGCGATCAGAACTGTCGGTTGCGACGTGCGCGGTCTCCGCCTCGACGGTCACCGTTGTGTTCACATCTCCAACCGAAAGCCGGATCGTATGCAATGCCACTTTTTCGTTGGCGCTGACGTTGATTGCCTTCTGTGCATAGACTTTGAAACCTGGGTGAGAAACCTGGATCGAGTAGTCGCCAGGCACCAGGTTCGGGAAAATGAAACTCCCCGTTGACTCGGTTGTTAATGTACGCACCTGCTTGGTCAGATCATGCGTCAGTTGCGCGGATGCCCCGGCCACAGGCGCATCCGCCGGATCGGTAACGGTACCTGATATCTGACCGGTCACGCTCTGTGCCTGGAGACTTGCAGCCGCACAAAGGAGCGCCGCCGGCAATGCCAGCCGCGACCATTGAATCGTTCGCATTATGAATGCTCCCTCTCTGAATTTCAGACGTTGAAAACTTGCCCCACCCTGCGATGGCTCGCGAGGATTAAAGACACTATACTCCTCTTTAAGGCGTGAAGCAACCGGGTATTCAGACGAGGTTTTGGAGGGCTGCGGCCGCACGCGCGGCAGGCCGCAGCCAAGGGCCTAAACGATTCGGCGACGAAGCTTGCAGGCGGCCAGGAACAGGCCCAAACCGGTCGCGATGGAGAGCGCCGATGATGGCTCTGGAGTGGCCGTCGTCAGGCTAACGTTCCAGTTGTCGATTCCCGAGGTTGCGGTGATGGACGTCGAGAATTGAAAGGAATTGCCCACGAAATATCCAAAGGTGATTGCGTTGCCCAACGCACCGGCACTGAAGTCCGGATGTGAATTCACATCCACGTTAGGATAGGGGCCTGAGTTCAGGGCTTCGATAAAATCAGTGGCGGTCCGGCCGGTGACGGAGGTATTGGTCCACGAAGAGCTTCCAGCGGCGGTGGTAGTGCTGATATAGGTCTTTCCGTTCTGCTCCATCGCCAGGCCATAGCCTACGCCGGCTCCGCCCGGAGTCACGATGAGAAGCAGATCGAAGGTATAATCCAAGGACTGAATCGCGCCCTGTGTCTTGGGCGTGTAGGTATTGGCCGGGTTGTAGTTGAAGTCCCTCAGGATGGCAAACGTATTCGCCACGTTTTGATTCATGGTGTGAGTCTCCTGGCGGTACGGGTCGCCGGCTCCGCCCGTGCCGCCGGTGGACGGGTTGCTTGCCACGTAGGTGTAGCTGGTCATGTTCTGATTGGTGACGACCGAGTCAATCCAACCGGAGGTGAATGTCTGGTCAAAGAAAACGGTGTTGGCATGGAGCGCCGCGGTGCTCAGCATGCACAGTACTGCTATGCGAAATCGAATCATGGTTTCTCCCTCTTGCGAATCTGGGAATCGAGTGTCCCAGATTGTTATTGCGTCAGAGGAGAGAAGAGAGGGCCAAACGCGTTGGGGATTCCCAGTCGTGAACCATCAATTGAGCGTGGGTCGGCATGAGATTTTCATCGACAGCGCCGGTAACTACCAAAGGCGTCCACCTTTTCGATTGTGGTGATCTGATCCATCAAATCCTTGCAGTCGCTCGCATTCATGTCCCTTTTCTTCCAGGATCGGAGGAATGCCGCTGCGGTTCTTGGGGATCAGTTCGCCCTTGGCATTGCGCACGGTCATGCCAGTGAACGCGCCGGGAATTGCGATAATGAAGAGAAGGTGCACCAATGCAAATAATGCTGGACCTCCCGGAAGACATCGCACAAGGGTTGGAAACCAAATGGAAAGACCTGCCGCGAGCGGCTCTTGAAAGTTTGGCGCTCGAAGCATACAGATCCCGTGCGCTGACCGCGGCTCAGTTGCGGAGGATGCTGGGTTTTGTGACTCGAATGGAGGTAGATGCCTTCCTCAAGGAGCATGAAGTTTACGACTTCACCGTGGAGGACTTCGAGCAAGACCGCGAGACACTGCGGCAACTGCGGCCAATGGAAGCACAAAGCTAAACGGCTACTGCTATGGTTGTCGTCGCGGATACATCGCCAATCAATTACCTTGTCCTCATCGCCAACATTGACGTTCTGCCCGCGCTATACAAGCGGATCATCATTCCTCCCGGCGTACTTGAAGAACTGAGACATCCGTTGGCGCCGAAGTCTGTTCGAGAATGGGTCGCGAATGCGCCCGCATGGCTCGATGTCATTAACCCCAAAGTCACACTTGTCTTGCCAAAGCTCGATAAGGGAGAGACCGAAGCGATCTCGCTTGCCACTGAGTTCCGTGCCGACGCTTTGCTCATTGACGAGTATGCAGGGAGGCAGGAAGCACTGCGCCGGGGTTTGAAGGTCGCCGGCACGCTTGCTGTCCTTGACGAGGCTGATCACGCCGGGCTCTTAGAGTTCGACGACGCTGTCGCGGCACTTCGCAGGACAAGCTTTCACGTCTCGCAGGCAGTTCTCGACGCAATCCGGCAGAAGCGATCGGGATGAGGTAGAAGGCGTTGGTATTTCGCATGACGGGCGCTTTGAACAAAAACCACAAGGTCTCCCTCGTGGATGTTGAGAGTCTTAAGGATGTTGCGCGGGATCACAAATTGCCTGCGCTGCCCCACGCGTGCGACTCGTTCTCTTGGTGCAATCATCTTTTCCAGCAAGTTTCCGCCAGTTCTAAGAATGGCAGGAGTGAATAGCAGATGAGCTCGGCGCTCCTCCCCCATTTGGATCGATTTCTAAATCCACTTCAACCCCAGCAATCGATGGTCGAGGGAAGATCTTTCATTAGCCTGCTGGAATCGCTTATAAGTGCAAGTAACTGGCATTGATCTGAGCCTTCAATTCGTCAATTGAAGACTGCGGGTGCCGATGAAGCATCGCGTGGCAGTTCGGACACACGGGCCGGAGATCGTTAATCGGATCTACCTGGTATCCGTCCTTGATTGAAGCTAACTGCCGAAGATGGTGGACATGAATGAAACCAGCGCCTATTTCACCGTAAGCCGCTCCAAAGTTAAAGCCACAGACGGCGCAGTTGGTTCCGTAGTGCTTCAAACAAGCCTCACGAGCGGCCCAATTTCGCTCATAGGCGTTGACCGTGACAGACCGCATTGCTCCCTCAAAGTAAAGGCCAGGCTCCTCAATTTCGTCCGGATTCAGCGAAGGCGGGTAAACAATATCTAAATCGCGAACGCGGGCATAGCTATAACTGAAGTTGTCGGACAAGGGGCTTCCATCCGTCCATTTTTGTAACCCACTTAATGAATGTTCAAGGCAAGGCTTGCATTGCGAGAGCGTGTAAAGGGTCTTTCCCCAGAGACCTTCTTCTTCGGTCCCTTGCAGCCTAAGCGCCAGCAATTCCTCAGTCTTCGGATCCCCACTTGTTGGGTTCAATACGATCCTGTTTACCGTTGCTTTGTACTTTACAATCCCTCCGCCATCAATGGGGGAAAGGAAGATCGTAAGCGGTCCCTGTGTCTCCAGCGCCTTAGCCGCACTCAACCAAAGTATCTTAGATTGAAAGGTCACTTGGCGGCTTGGATTCTTGCTTTCCGACAACTCCTTCAAGTACACCTCATGATTTCGTGCAAACACTGCGAGCCGATGCATTCGATTCTCCTAAGAGGCCAGAATAATATTTTGAGCCGGCCAATTCTTTATTGCCTCTTCAGCAGAATCTGTGGGGTGATTCCGGTTCCGGCAGTCGTCCCAAGTTGTGATAAAGGGCCATTTCCATCGCGTTGAACGTGCGAAAGCCGTAGGATCGTCTGGTAACCACTCGG
>Ga0118677_10006153_pt1 | contig 20505 bp, 14 predicted proteins | sample AliMusrvi5mmetaG_FD_86154 | JGI IMG/M metagenome (GOLD analysis project Ga0118677, IMG submission 86154)
TTATAGTATTACTGTGTTTTGCATTAATAATTTTTCTCTACTTTTATAATAATCCTTTAAAGCACAAGCCCTGGTTTATTATCCGGCGATTAATAAACTGGCTTCCCCTTGGGATGACCTACGCCTTCTTATATATGGGCAGGTATAATCTTAATGTTTCAAAAAACGCACTCGGAGTCCTCATGTCAAAAGAGGATTTCGGACTTATTTTTGCCGCCGGTACCGTTACTTATGCCGTTTCATTTCTTATTAACGGACCGCTCGTTGACAAGATCGGCGGTAAAAAAGGTATCATCATTGCGGCTGTTGGTGCTTCGATTGCAAACATTCTCCTCGGTGTTGTTACCTACTTTGTTCTTATCGGACAAATGCACATGAAGCTAGTGACAATCTTTTCACTCCTCTACTCCCTGAACATGTATTTCCAAAGTTATGGTGCGGTGTCAATCATTAAAGTTAAGGCTTATTGGTTTCACGTGCGCGAAAGAGGCGTGTTCGGTGCAATATTCGGGACGCTCATTTCCTTCGGCGTCTATTTTGCGTTTGACTGGGGTCAGGCGATTGTTGATATGACGAAGGTTAAAGTAACGGGAGCTGAGACATGGCTAAGCAGTATTTTGAAGCAAGTCTTCGCCGTTAATGGTCACCCTATTGATGCTACTTGGGCTGTCTTTTTTATCCCCGCGGCAATTTTGCTTTTGTGGGCGCTTGTTGATTGGCTGGTTATCAAGGACACTCCCGAAGAAGCAAACTTCCCCGCATTTGACACACATGACGCTTCTTCCGGTCACATGGATGAAGAATATTCAGCGCTTCAGTTACTTAAAGGTGTTTTCACCAGCCCCTTAATGCTCATCTTTGCATTTATTGAATTAACTTCCGGCGTTATGAGAAACGGTATCATGCAATGGTATACCATTTTCGCGAAAGATATGCCGCAATTCAGTTCACCGTTTTTTGCAAAGAACTGGGGACTCTTACTGATGATATTCGGTATCATAGGCGGATTTTTAGGCGGATTGATATCCGATAATTTTTTCCGTTCGAGAAGAGGACCGCCTGTAGTTTTCTTGTCCGGATTCATGTTCATCATGACTGTTGTGATGGCTATATTCCTGACAACCAATCCCATCGTTGTCGGCGCCGCCGCTGTGTTAATCTCGATGGCGGTGACGGGCGTGCACTCATTAATGTCCGGGACTGCTGCCGCTGATTTTGGAGGAAGAAAAGCTACGGCTACCTCGTCTGGTATCGTTGATGGTTTTGTGTATCTCGGCACAGGCATTCAATCATTCAGTCTTGGTTATTTGACCAGTTGGAACTGGCATTGGTGGCCGATCTTCTTAATGCCATTCTCACTTATCGGTATGGTGTTGGCTCTGAAGATTTGGAAAGAACTTCCCGAGGCGACAAAAAGGTATATCGCCGACATTGAAGATATGCCATAACAATTATTAATATGTCGATAAAAAAAGGGAATCGCATAACACGATTCCCTTTTTTTATTTATAGCAAATCATCAGGCGATGAAGAACCTATGTTCTGTTATCTTTTCAACGCAAAAGAAAACACCGTCCCAACTCCCGGTTTACTTTTCACTTCTATACTGCTGCCATGCGCTTCAACAATATGCTTGACTATCGCCAACCCTAAACCGGTACCTCCGGTTTCGCGAGAGCGCTCTTTGTCGATACGATAAAATCTTTCAAATAATCTTGGCAGATGCTCCTCTTCAATGCCTATGCCATTGTCTTCAACAAATACCGTAACGGCTAAATCCGCTTTACCAATAAAAACTTTTATATTTGTTCCCCCGGGATTATACTTAAGCGCGTTCCCGATCAGATTTGACAATGCCTGAAATAGTTTTGATTTGTCACCATAAATCTGGGTATTCCCCGGTGAAACTATCTCCAGTGTTGTGTTTTTTATTGCGCATGCAGTGCGGAAGGATTCCTCCAGTTGAGCAAATAATTCACTAATGGAAAAATACCGAAAGCTCAATTTCAACTCACCCGACTCAATTCGTGATATTTCAATGAGGTCGTTGAGTAAAAAGTTAAGGCGGTCAACATGGGTAAGAGTTTTCTTTAGATATTTGCTACGAACTTCGTGGTCATTGATTGCCCCATGAAGCAGCGTTTCAAGAAATGCCTGCATTGAAAACAACGGTGTTCGTAATTCATGCGATACATTTGCCAAAAACTGAGACCTTATTTGAGCCAGCCGTTCCAGTTTTTTCATATCCGCATTTATACGACCCGTTAATTTATTTATAGAATCACTAAGAATCCTGATTCCATCGCTTGACTGAATATCTATCTTTAAATTGTAATTACCTTTAGATATCTCGTCAACTTTGCCTATAATATTCTTGAGCGGCTTGGTTATTTTTGCCGAAATAGTGCTGCTTAAAACCAGCACCAGCAATAGCACAATAACTCCTGCCGTAAAAATATTCCATCGTATATCCGACATTTGCACATTCATTTTCTGCAGCGAAAGCGATGCTCGCACAAAGCGTAAGCCCGGCAAATACACGTTGTTTATCGGATCAATTTTTTTTGCCACGTAAAAATATTCGTGATTGGTTGATTTGCTTAGCCTAATATCCTTGCCCGAACCATAAATTGACGCTAATTGGATTTCGGGTCGCGATAGATGATTTTCGAGGGAAGAAATTTTATCAAATTCAATATCAGAGTCAATCAAGACGCGCCCCATGCTATCAATTGCAGTTACTCTAATTTGGGTTTTTCTGAAATGGTCGGTGATGCGCTGCTTTAACTGCTGTCGGGATATTTCCGGTGTATCTCTAAAATATGTAGTGAGTAAATCAATCTCGGCAAGAAGGTTTGATTCAATGTTTTTCTTTACAAACGACTCCATTTCAAAATCAATTACCAGTCCGGTAACAAAGAGGATTGCCATCGCAAATAGTATATATGTCAATGATATTTTGTTGCGTATTGTATTTATTCTCATTTATAAAACCTTTTTCAATTCCTTCTATCACTAAAAATAGCACTTTTATCGTATCAAAATTTACCGCGTTAACATCTTAACAATTTATTAATTCGCACATAATGTTGAGTTAATATTCAAAGGCTAAGTTTCTCCTGTGGATTTTTTATTAATCAATCAAAGGCCAATATGAAATATTTTTTAACAACTCTTATGCTACTCATAATGTTTGGGGGCAAAGTAATTTTTGCCCAGGAAGCAACAGACACAACCGCAAATGCGGAATCGACCGTTGACGAGAAAATCACAGAGGTTAAGGGACAGGTTGATGGATTAAACGAAACTGTTCTGGCAATTCAACCCGTTATTGATGCTTTGGCAAAAATAAAAGTATCCGGTTATATTCAGGGACAATTTCAATCAGCTCAAAACGACAATGTGAAATCATTTGCTGGAGGAAACTTCCCAACTCTCACTCACAACCGTTTTATGGTTAGAAGAGGCAGAATTAAATTTAATTATGATAATACGTCGACCAACTATGTTTTGCAATTTGACGTAACAGAAAACGGCTTTGCCACAAAAGATGCATACGTAACCGTAAGAGAGCCATGGCTGAAAACCGCTGAACTTTGGGCGGGTGTTTTCAACCGTCCATTTGGATTTGAAATTGAATACTCATCCAGCAGCCGTGAAACGCCCGAACGCACCCGGATGTTTCAAACATTGTTCCCCGGTGAAAGAGATTTAGGAATGAAACTTGAGATACGTCCACAAATTGATGTTCTCAATCTATTCAACTTAAAAGTCGGTTTATTTAACGGTAACGGTATTGCTGCCGAAACAGACAACAATAAAGACATTATAGGAAGATTCGGTATCTCCTTGCCTTTCACTGATGAAAATCTTGCAATTGATGCAGGTGTTTCTGCTTATATGGGTAAGGTTCAATTAGATGTACCCTCAAGTTCTTCCTCAAGTTCTTTGGCAAAAGATTCTTCATGGATTAAAACGGCGAGCGGGCTCGACTCCGTAAAATCCTACTCATACACATTAAAATCAATTTCAACCACGACCACACCAAAAATTTACAAATTGGATGCTCCCAATAGCACACCTACTGCACAAGACGCCTCAGTTCAGACTGCTGATAGACAATATATCGGCGGCGATTTTCAATTATATTATGATGTACCGGTACTCGGCGGATTTTCACTTCGCGGCGAATATATCAGCGGTAAACAACCTGGCTCAAAATCTGACAATAAATTTTATGCACGGGGCGCCGGCGATATTTATTTAAGAAACTTCGCCGGATACTATATAAACTACGTTCAGAATATCGGCAACGACAATCAGTTCATTCTCAAATATGATGTTTTCGACCCAAACACTGACGTTACAGGCAATGATATCGGCAAAGTTGGAGGAAATACAAAACTTGGCTGGGCAGATATAAAATACACAACCCTTGGCTTGGGGTGGATCTATCACTGGGACGCTAACGTGAAATTCGTTCTCTATTATGATATGGTAACTAATGAAAAGATCAACAGCGCGGCAACCTCATCGACTTTAGTAAATGGCAGCAGCGATTTAATGTATAAGAATGATATACATGATGACGTTGTGACTTTCAGAGTTCAGTATAGATTCTAACAAAAACAATAAAATAAAGAGCACATAAAATGAAAAAAACATTATTTATTATTATAAGCTTAATAGTATCGTTCGGCTTTATGGGTCCAAAAACGACAATCACGGTTAAGGGTTCCGATACCATGGTAATCCTTGCTCAACGCTGGGCTGAACAGTATATGACGCAACATTCCGATGTTAACATCCAGGTTACTGGCGGCGGTTCCGGCGTCGGCATCTCGGCTTTAATCAACGGAACAACGGATATATGCGACGCATCAAGACCTATGAAAAGCAGTGAACGTGATAAACTCAAAACCCGTTTCAATTCTTTAGGCGTTGAAATTAAATGCGCGAAAGACGGTTTGAGTATTTACTTAAACGACTCCAATCCGGTAAAAGAATTAACACTTGACCAAATTAAAAGGATCTATACCGGTCAGATAAAAAATTGGAACGAAGTCGGTGGTCCGAATGCGAAGATAAATATTTATGGAAGAGAAAATAGTTCGGGTACATATGTGTACTTCAAAGATTTCGTTTTAGTGGGACAAGACTATACTGCTTCGATGCAAAGTCTCCCCGGTACGGCGGCAGTCGTGAACGCAGTTTCTAAAGATAAATATGCTGTCGGTTACGGTGGCGCTGCGTATGCAAAAGGAATTAAATACGCGAAAGTGAAAAAGGATTCTAATTCACCTGCATACGAACCAAATGCGGAAAATGTTAAAACCGGACAATATCCCATAACCCGCTTTCTGTATATGTACACAAAGAGCAGACCCACAGGCGCAATGAAAGATTACATTGATTGGATATTAAGCCCCGAAGGTCAAAATTGGGTCGTCAAAGTTGGTTACTTCCCAGTTAAATAATGAAAATATTGCAATGACAAAAAATACTTCAAAAAAAGCCGCCCGGTCCAAGAGACCGGGTGAGCTATTTATAGAACTTGGTATCAAATCAGTAGCTTTTCTATCCTTTGCCGTTATCATTCTGATTTTCGTTTTTGTTTTCCGCGAAACCTTACCGATTTTCTTCCCCGACAAACAAGCGCCTGCTAAACAGGAAGTGCTGCAATCGGAAACATACGGCGGTGATGAAAAAACATCGGAGAACGATAAGGAAATACAAAACAGAATTGACGCGTCTCAAAAAATGGAGACATCAGGACAAAATGGTCAAATCACGTTGGAGAACCTTGCGTCAAAACAATGGCAGCCGGTTTCGGCTAATCCTCAATATGGATTGTGGCCATTATTTTTCGGCAGTTTGAAAGTCACATTAATATCCGTGTTGATTGCGTCTCCATTGGCTATATTGGCGGCACTGTTCTCGGCAGTATTTGCCCCGAAAAAAATCAAAGAAATTATAAAACCGGCAATTGAACTTCTTGCAAGTTTTCCTTCAGTCGTCATCGGTTTTTTTGCGCTTATGACAATCGCCTCGGTTTCACAATCCGTATTCGGTACACAATTCAGGCTCAACGCATTTGTCGGCGGTGTGGCGTTAGCCATCGCGGTGATACCAATAATATACACGGTAACCGAAGATGCCATCAACTCCGTACCGCGTGAATACATGGAAGGCTCGCTTGCTTTAGGAGCAACTAAATGGCAGAGCGGTCTCTTTGTTATTCTTCCCTCTGTAACACCGGGCATTTTTGCGGCTCTGCTTCTCGGTTTTGGAAGAGCGTTTGGAGAAACAATGATTGTTCTCATGGCAACCGGAAACGCGGCATTATCATCCATAAATATTTTCGAACCTGTGAGAACTTTATCCGCGACTATTGGCGCCGAAATGGCGGAAGTGGTTTTCGGTGAAAAACACTATACGGTTTTATTCCTCATTGGTGCTCTCCTATTTATTTTCACTTTTGCGCTTAACGCGATTGCCGAATTTTGGGTGCGTAATAAGCTCATGAAAAGATTCAGAGGTGAGGGATGAAAAAGAAATTGACGGGCTGGTTGGTAATAAGTTTTTCCGCCTTAAGCGTTCTGCTGATTCTCTCCGCCCTGGTGTATATGGTTGCGGACATAGCATGGCAAGGCAAAGGAGCGCTTACGTGGGAATTTTTGACCTCCGCTCCAAAAGACGGAATGACGGGTGGTGGAATTTTCCCCGCAATTGTCGGAACGGTATTGTTGGTTGTTATTATGTCCCTTGCCGGCGTGCCTGTCGGAACAATCACTGCTATTTATCTAAGTGAATATTCAAAGCGTAATTCAATTTTTACAAAAATGATACGGTTCGCCGTCAATACGTTAGCCGGTGTCCCCTCAATTGTCTTTGGTCTGTTTGGACTCGGTTTTTTCGTGCAGTTTATCGGCTCGGGAATGGATAAAGTTGCCGGTGGAGGGGGCGCATTGAAATGGGGACAGCCGAATATCCTTTGGGCAAGTTTAACCATGGCGTTGCTTACGATACCCGTCGTTATTGTTTCTGTGGAAGAGGCTCTGCGTTCTGTACCCGATGATTTACGCGCAGGCGGACTCGCTCTCGGTGCCACAAAATGGCAAACAATAAGAAAAATCGTTTTGCCAAATGCCGTATCGGGAATCATGACGGGAACAATACTGGCAATTAGCAGAGGCGCCGGAGAAGTAGCTCCCATCTTGTTTACCGGAGTCGCATATTTTCTTCCCAAGCTTCCCACATCACTGTCGGATCAGTTCATGAATATCGGATATCATATTTACATTATGGCAACTCAATCCCCTGATGTTGAAGCAACAAAGGGTATTCAGTATGCTTCGGTTTTGGTACTTCTTGCGGTAACATTCGGCATGAATATTATCGCAATCATAATTCGCTACAAACTCAGAAAAAAATTAAATACATAAAACAACATGGAAAACACAAACTTTAAAATAGAAGTCAACAACCTGAACCTTTTCTATGGAAAGAAACAGGCTTTGACAAATATAAACATCGACATACGAGAAAAAAGCGCCACTGCTCTTATTGGTCCATCCGGTTGCGGTAAATCCACTTTCCTGCGCTCAATCAACAGAATGAATGATTTAATTGATGGCGTGCGAACAGAAGGCACAATACGGATTAACGGCTCAAATATTTTTGATCCGGATACCGATGTCGTAGATTTGCGGAAGAAAGTCGGAATGATTTTTCAAAAATCAAACCCCTTTCCGAAATCCATATTCGACAACATCGCGTTCGGTCCAAGAATGAATGGCGTAAAAGACAAAAAGGTTCTCGCCGAATTGGTTGAGCGGACTTTGCACCAGGCAGCTTTGTGGGACGAAGTTAAAGATGACTTGCAAAAAAGCGGACTCTCTCTTTCTGGAGGTCAGCAGCAAAGACTATGCATCGCACGCGCTTTGGCGGTTGACCCTGAAATTTTACTTATGGATGAACCCGCCAGCGCTCTTGATCCCCTTTCAACCGCAAAAATCGAAGAGCTTATATTTGAACTGAAAAAAAATTATACTATTGTTATCGTCACCCATAATATGCAGCAGGCGGCAAGAGTAAGCGACCACACGGCTTTCTTTTACATCGGCGAATTGATTGAATATGATGAAACAAAAAAAATATTTACCAATCCATCTAAAAAACAAACTGAAGATTATATAACCGGAAGATTCGGATAAGAGGAAAACTTATGGAACGACACTTTATCAATGAAATTGATGATTTAAAAAACTCATTGCTCAGAATGGTATCCGTTGTTGATGAGCAGGTGGAGATAGCATATAATGCCATTCTCACCGGAGAAATTAATAATTGGGAATCCGTTAAAGAAAAGGATAATACCGTTGACACCTACGATAACGAGATAAAAGAACAGTCAAAAAAGATTCTTGCGCTGTATCAGCCGGTTGCTTCTGATCTGCGGTTTGTATTTACCGCTATAATGATAACGAATCAGTTGGAACGATGCGGAGATCTTGCAGTCAACATCGCCAGTAGAATACGCAAAACTGCTGACTACCGGGAAATCGTACTTAGCTCCGATCTGATTGAAATGATAAAAATCGCCAGGTTTATGGTAAAAGATGCCATTGACGCGTTTCTCCACGAAGATTACGCCTTAGCAAATTCGGTTCTTCACCGCGATAGCGAAGTTGACAGACTCAACAAAGCTACCTTTAATTATCTGGTTGAGAAAATGGAATCCGACAGTGGTTTGGTAAGGGTGGGAGCTCACATGCTGATAATGGCAAAGCACATTGAGCGGCTTGCCGATCACGCGACGAATATTGCCGAGGACGTCATTTTTCTCGTTAATGATGAAATAGTTTCGCACACGCTGAAAAAAAAGAAATAGACAAAAGGTCTTGAATTTTTCAGCCCATGACGCAACATCACATTACACAAGTCGATGCGAATTATTTACACGGCGCTATACTATTTTGTAGGGCGACTCTCTCCGAAGAATCCTGTGGATGAGTCGGCCAGACATCTGGGCGATACAGAGTTTCTACCTACAATTGTCACAAAATTTTAACCGATATTCCCCGTTCTGAAATACTTTTGAATGCATGTGAGAAATGGCGACGGTTTCCGGAAATATTCCGCTCCATATTGATTAGTCATTTTCGCGTGAGTTGTAATGAATAGCCGCTTTTTCGCGCGCGTCATCGCCACATAGAGATTGCGGGCATCTTCGGTTATACTTTCCTTTGACTTTGAAGACCACAAAGGATAGATGTCCTGTACACATTCGGGAATAATAACATTCTCGAATTCAAGTCCTTTGGCTTTGTGCACCGTGGAAATAACAATCTGCTCATCACCCAAAATCAAATCGGATTCTTTATATAGCTTATACTCGGGCAGATATTTTTTCAGAAGTTCGCGCTGAGGCAGTTCACCGCATTTTGCATCCATGTGTCTCAATAATCTTTGCAGGAGCAATTCATCTTCCGGTTCAATATTGCCGAATCCTGACTGCGCAGTGTAGGCAAAAAATCCTTTAATAAGTTTTGAAAAAGTTGTCGGAACATCCATCTCCGCTTTACACTGTTGCCACAACGGCATAAATCCATCGCGAAAACTATCCATCTTTTTCATATTTGCGGAAAGAAACCGCGTGCGTTCCGTATTTTTTTTTTCAATATCGAGAATGATGCGTTCCAAAAGATTTACGGTCGCGCGCACATCATCTAAAGCATTGTGCGTATTAATTCCCTCAAAACCAAGCGTGCTGATAAGGTCAACAAGTTTATACGACCTCAATTTCGGGAACAGCCGCCGGACAATAAAAAGCGAATCGTAATTCCTGTGTCGGTATGATACGGTTCCCTCAACACCTCTTCTCCGATTGTTCGATGTTAGTATACTCCAATCGTAGTGCAGGTTATGCGCGAGCAAGGGACTCCCGCCAACAAACTCGTTGAATTTCAACAATCCTTCTTTTGCGTCCACGCCGTTTGTCTCGAGGAACTTCTTCGAAATTTTATGGACCTTCTCCGACTCCGTCAAATCTTTTTCCGTGCGTAGATATACTTCGAACTCACGACCGGGTTTACCGTTTACTAACTCTATGGCGGCAATTTGAATAATGTCTTCCGTCTCGGTATTCAAACCCGTTGTTTCGGTATCAAAGACAACCAGCCGTTGGTTGCGATACGTAAATGCAAAATCTTCAAACATTGTAGTGTTGTCCGTTCCCGCACCGATGAAATCCAACGGAGCAAATCCCAGGTCGAACAACGAATTGACAAAACTCCGCGCGGTTTTTAAAGTATCAATCTTTGCGAAGATGGAAAACATCCTTGCCCATGACATCCTATCCTTATCATAAAGAAGGACGGTAAGAAAAGCCATAATATCTTTCACCGGTTTTCTTCTGAACAGGTCATATCCCGATATCCTAAAATATTGCAGCTGCTTTTTTGAAAGAACTTTTGCAATTGCATCCGCGGTTACATTGAAGCGAACGATGATCGCCGTCTGCTTTCCCGGTTCCTTTAAGCACAACGGCAAAAGTTTTTCAGCGATAAAATCATATTCTTCTTTATTCGATTGTTGTACGTTCGCAAGCAATAAAAAATCTTTTTCCGGCTCAACCTCATACTCGGGGACGGGCTCCTGCTTCCATCGCGGTTCAAGATGCGCCTTCGCGAAGTCGACATATAGTTTTAGCAGATAGGACGGCGAGCGGAAATTTCTTTGCATATTATGGACCACACAGTTCTGTTCCAACGCGAGCAGCCTTTCAAGTCGCGCGCCCATGAAAGAAAATATTGCCTGCTCATAATCGCCGAAAAACACTTTATGAGAACCCGGCTCGGAAATAAGTTTTATGATTTCCCACTGAATGGGATTAAGGTCCTGTACTTCATCCACCTGCAGCCAGGTGTATCCTGAAAATTTAAAATCCGCTTCCGCGATGTCGCATGACAGATGCACATAGGTCTGTGTCAGCAGGTCGTCAAAATCCAGCAGAGAAGATTCCTCTTTCAGCTTTTCGTATCTGGCACAAATTAATTTCGCAATAGCCGAAGTTTGATATTTTGCATCGGGCGGATTAACAATAGTGGGAGGAACGCCGTTCTTCTTCTGATTTAAATAATTGTTCAGCTTGAACAGTTCCGCCGGTTTTTCAATCTCTCCCTTTTCGATATCCTTCGCTTCCAGCATAAGCTGTTCCTGATCTTCCTCATCAAGCAACTGCATAAAGCGTGGAATTAATTTATTGACATAGAGAAAATTGATACAGAGATTATGGATGTTGCCGATAAAGACACGGCTATCGGGATATGTGGATTCAACCCGTTCCTTCATTCCCTTCGCGGCGCGGTTGGTGAATGTAAGGCATATCATTTTTTCAGCTGGTATTCCCTTTTGCAAAGCGAGACTCACGCGGCGCGCGAGCAACTCCGTTTTGCCCGTACCGGGAGGCGCCAACACGAGGTGCTCTCCCTCACTAAGCTCAACTATGATTTGCTGTTCATCCGAAAGCTGGAATTCTTCGCTCATAACCCTTTAATAAATTTTAATTACAATTGTAAAATACACATATATAGACCACTGATGACGCGGATGACATGGATTTTCGCAGAATTTTTTGTATAAAACATCATCAAAATCTTTTCTTTAATAACATTTCAATCTGTGCTAATCTGCATTATCCGTGTTTTCAGTGTTCCATTTGACTTTCATGACAACCCGATATGCGGGTTTATATAGCCGCATGTACTTTTCGCTGTGATGCACTGCCGGCAGACCAATTCTCTTTTGTGCTTTCAGGTACCTTGCAAGTTCCTGTTTTTCAAACGGGACAAGGTCTTTCACCGCAAGGCGCTCGATATCATTCCAGTATCGGTAGAACTTCGCGAGCGAACCTTTAAAATGTTTCGCGGTGAACAAAAACTTTGCCGCCAATGCGTTCTTGTCCCCGCCGCTTTTTTTATATGCGCCGAGATTCACACGCACCAATGTTGAATCGGGATTTATCGGCTCATACATAGGCGCCGTATTATTTGTATCCGCAGTATTCCACTCCTCATTCAGCCAATCATACACCATGGCTGAATCCATCGCCGCGTGCTGGGGTCCGAACGCAGCCCGAAACACAAGCTTATACACATCCTGCACTTCCATTTCGGGATAGTGTTTTAGATGGTTGAGAATAATTTTATTAAATGGGATGTACTTTACCTGTGGGAATGCAGCACAGGCACAAAATAACAGCGCGAAAACAAACAGTGATTTTTTCATAACCCAAGATGCAAATTAAAATATTTCACGCCAAGTGGCCGTTGCAAGTCAGAATTGGAAAATGAATCTACTCATTTATCCCGGGAATGACCGGCGCATAATGTTCGCGTAGCGGTAGCTGAAATCAAAAACGTTATCCGCACCTTTGAGGGAAACGGTATATGTCCGCCCACCCGTCTGTTGAATTTTGTCAATGAAATTCAGATTGATGATGGTAGCGCGATGTATGCGGAGAAATGAGTTCGGTGGAAGTATGTCAATCCAATTACGCATTGATTTACGCACGAGCACTTCCGTATTCTCGGATGTTTTTATCTTCGTGTATTCTTTCAGCGCCGTAATGCAGACAATATCTGCAAATTTGATGAGCTTCAACTTTGTGCCAAGTTTTACCAGCAGATGGTCTTTCTGTTTATCACTCGTGCCTATTTTTTCGAATCCATCCATTTGTTCGCTGAGGCTGGCATTCATCTTCCCGATTTTTTCAAATTTCTTCCGCATCGTCTTTAGCAAAGATGAACGGATAAAGTTTTCGGGTAGATAATCTTCAACACCCATTTCCATAAAAAGTCTTTGTTCTTCAAACGATGGAGTTGATGATATAATAATGATAGGGATGGAAGCAGTGGCGTCATTGCTCATTATTCTTTGCACATGAGCCATGTCGGCTAATTCACTATAATGAAATAATATCAGGTCGGGTATATAATAGAACGCTATCTCAACGCCGTCTTTTTTATCATGCGAGTAGTGAATGGCAAATTCCGCCGAATCCGAAACGTCATCACTGATTTTCAGATTAACCTGTCTGTCTTCTATTATCAATACTTTTTTCAAACGGCACGCGTAAATGTTTAAAAATTCCGCAATCAGGGAATTGTACGTTTCAAATGTACGGGGGATAATTCTCAATACCAACACGTTCGTGACATAATTGTCACGCTTGTTGCAAAAGAGTATGGCGGAAGAAATATTATGCTGAAGTTAGTACCGTTAAAATATATCATATGCGGATATCGATACAATACACGAGTGGAAACTGTTTTTGCTCAACATAGCCGCATAATAAATTCATTTAATTTGAGGAATGTATGATAAACACAGGAAGCACCGGCTTTATGCTTGTTGCTGCGAGTTTAGTAATGCTTATGACTCCGGGACTCGCGTTTTTTTACGGTGGTCTGGTAGGCAGAAAAAACGTACTCGCCATCATGATACAGAGCTTTATATCTCTGTGCTGGACAACAGTTATTTGGTTTGCGGTCGGCTATTCACTCTGCTTCAGCGGGGGTCAGGGTGGCATCATCGGCAATTTAAACATGGCATTCATGAACGGAATTAACCTGCATACAATGTATTCGGGAAATAATGAAATTCCGCTTTTTGCATTTGCCGCGTATCAAATGATGTTCGCCATTATTACACCGGCACTCATTTCAGGCGCGTTTGCAAATCGTGTCCGCTTCCCCGCCTACATGCTTTTTCTGACATGCTGGCTTTTGTTTGTATACTTCCCTCTCGTTCATATGGTGTGGGGTGGCGGCATGCTGGCGTCATGGGGCGTTCTTGATTTCGCGGGTGGTATTGTTGTTCACGCCAGTGCAGGAATGGCGGCTTTGGCATCGGTTTTCTATGTCGGCAAACGTAACATTATAGAACGCGGACCACATAGCATTCCGCTCGTTGCCTTAGGAACCGGTTTGCTCTGGTTCGGATGGTACGGATTCAATGCAGGCTCTGAATGCAGAGTTGACGCTATAACGGTTCAATCGTTTATCAACACAGACGTTGCGGCATCATTTGCCGGAGTAACCTGGCTGTTTCTTGCCTGGGTTTTAGAAAAAAAGCCTAAACTTATCGGATTATTGACGGGTTCGGTTGCGGGACTTGCAACCATCACTCCCGCCGCGGGCTATGTAACACTCAGCACGGCAGTTATCATTGGCATCTCAGCGGGAATTATCTGCTATTTCGCAGTCGCACTCAAAAACCATCTAAAATGGGATGATGCTTTGGATGTATGGGGCGTTCACGGTGTCGGTGGCTCAATCGGTGTTATACTTCTTGGACTATTTGCCACAAAAGCCGTTAACCCCTCCGTTATAAACGAGGGATGGCTGGTCGGTGGATCGTCCAAATTCTTTATGACGCAAATCGGTTCAATGTTTATTGTATGCACGTATTGCTTCCTTTTTACATATGCGATGCTGTATATCATTAACCTTATTACTCCCGTAAAGGTTACCAAAGAAGAAGAGATAGCAGGACTTGACAATTCATTACATGGCGAAATTGCTTACGAGCAGGATTAATCCCCGGCTAAAATAGCTACGTACTTGAAGGCGGTCTTAGTGATAACACTAAGACCGCCTTTTTTATTACCCTTAAAGACTCATTCACGACAAATTCGTTGATGAGCTTGCGGCGTTATTCCCAAAAATGAACGAACGATAGCAGGGAGAGCCATACCTCACGAAAACCGGGTGTACCTCCTGCGCCAACACGCCAGGTAGTATCGTAAAATACAAACCTCGGACAAATCTTTAAGTGCCGGAGGCACGATATGTTTATAGCACGAAACACACACCAAAATCAATACAGCGCCATGGCGCGGCATTGTCCGTTTTTTGTTGAATAACAATAATATTTTTTATAAGTTAAACGTAGAATATTCACATGGGGTAACCATGTATACGGAAAGAGTAATACATGAACAAATTGAAATGACAAATCACATAAAAACAGAATCCTTTTAAAACAACAATCCCGCATTGCTGCGGGACTACTGTAAATGTTTTCACAACGGAATAATCCTTATTGTGATTTTGCTTCAATTTGTTAATGCGAATCTAATAAAAGTTTTTAAACAAAAAAACAATTATTCATTTATTTATTTAGGCGGATGGTATGTCGATATTGGGCATTGATTTAGGAGTATCGTCAATTGGTTGGGCACTTATCAACAATGACGAAGAAAAATTATGCGTTTTGGGAATGGGAAGCAGGATAATCCCACTTTCAACCGATGATAAAAACGAGTTTTCTGCCGGAAACGCAATTTCTAAGAATCAGAAGCGAACCGACAAACGTGCCCAGAGGCGAGGGTATGACCGTTACCAACTTCGGAGAAAATTCCTGATTGAAATCCTGACCAAAAACAACATGTTGCCGGCAGGCGATTTAATCTGCCTTGCCAAACTTCCGCTTTGGGAACTTCGCAGCAAAGCCGCCACACCGGGCACGCAAATCTCTCTTCAGGAACTAGGCCGCGTTCTTCTGCACCTTAACCAAAAGCGCGGATATAAGAGCGCCAGAACGGATGACTCCGCCGATAAAAAAAACACCGAATACGTTGAGACGATAAAAAACAGGCATGATAAGCTTAAAGAACTCGGATTAACAATTGGGCAAAACTTTTACAACGAACTCACAAAAGACGATACATTCCGGATAAAAAAAGAAGTCTATCCGCGACAGGCATATATTGACGAATACAATAGTATTATGGAAGCGCAAAAAGAGTTTTATTCCGAATTGCTCACCGAACAGTTTATTACCAAAGTTCGGGATGAAATCATCTATTATCAGCGTAAACTCAAATCACAAAAGGGGCTTGTCAGTATATGTGAGTTTGAAGGTTTTCAAATTACAAAAGCTGTGGATGGGAAAGAGCGTTCGTATTTTGTCGGCCCTAAAGTAGCACATAGAAGCTCGCCATTGTTTCAGATAAGTAAAATCTGGGAAACAATAAATAATATTTCCATTCGGAAAAAAGGAGGGGAATATGTAGACATCCCGCTCGATAAAAAGAGAGCAATATTTGATATACTCAACAACAAAGAAAAACTCAGCTTTACCGAACTTCTGAAAATACTTGAACTGCGAAAAGATGAAGTTTATGGTAATAAGCAGCTTGAAAAAGAACTTCAGGGAAATGTTACAAAAACCACTATAGCAAAGATTATCGGCAAACTTCCCGAAGCGGAAAACCTGTTGTCATGTGTTATTGATTTTGATAGCCTTCGGGATTCAGTCGAAAGCATAAACAAACTTACCGGAGAAGTTCAGGAAAACAAATGTGTTTCAACGAGTATTGAGGAACAGCCGCTGTATAAACTGTGGCACACCATTTATTCTATCCCGGAAATTGAAGACTGCAAAAAAGCACTCATCAACAAATTCCACATCCCGGAAGAAAATGCATTAGCTCTGGCAAAAATTGATTTTACAAAATTCGGGTACGGCAATAAATCACATCGTGCCATACGGAAAATACTGCCCTATTTAATGGACGGCTACCAATACAGCGATGCCTGTGCTTTTGCCGGATATAATCACTCGAACTCCATCACAAAAAAAGAAAATGCCGAACGCGAACTGCGTGATAAACTTGAACTTCTGCCGAAAAACAGTCTGCGCCAGCCCATCGTTGAAAAAATTCTTAATCAGTTAATCAATCTGTATAATGACATTGTTACGGAATACGGCAGCCCCAACGAAATACACATTGAACTTGCCCGCGAGTTAAAACAAAGCAAATCGGAAAGAAACGACACTTTTAAAGCAATGAGTAAACTAGAGCGGGAAGGTAAAGGCATTGCGGAGAAACTTGCGGAAGCGGGGATTCGGGCTACACGAAAGAACATTATCAAATACAGGCTTTTTAATAAAATCGAGAATGATGAAGCCAGCTTGATAGCCATGTGTTTGTATTGCGGAAAACCAATTAAATATTCCGCAGCTTTATATGGCGAAGATGTTGATGTCGATCATATCATTCCGCGCTCCCGGTATTTTGATGATTCGCAAAGCAACAAAGTGCTTGCTCATCGCGCATGCAACGAAGCAAAAGGAAATAATACTGCTTTCGATTTTATGAAAAGTAAGTCACCCGATGAGTTCGCTCAATATATCGAAACGGTTAACGGGTTGTATAAGAGCAATAAAATTTCAAAGGGCAAGCGGGATAAACTTCTCACCGCGGGAGACGCCATCCCGCAGGATTTTATCGACCGCCAACTGCGCGAAACACAATACATCGCCAAAAAGGCAAAAGAGATTCTTCAAACAGTCTGCAGAACAGTTATCAGTACGAGCGGCAATATAACCGCCGAACTCAGACATATCTGGGGATGGGATAACGTGTTGATGAATTTGCAAATGCCGAAATACCGTGAACTCGGACTGACCGAATTTGTTGACGTCGAAAAGGATGGCAAAACCCGAAAGGAAGAAAGAATAATCGGCTGGACAAAGCGGGACGACCACAGGCATCACGCAATTGACGCGCTTGTTATCGCATGCACAAGCAGAAGCATCATTCAGCGTATCAACAGCTTAAACGCCGGTGAAACACGCGATGCCATGCTGAAACGGATAAAGGAGGCAAAAACAGCTTACGACAAAAAGAAGACCCTGCTCGAAAATTATATATTCGCCTTACGGCCGCTCACAACCGCGGAGGTAGAAAAATTCGCGGCAAACATTCTTGTTTCATTCAAAGCCGGCAAGAAAGTTGCGACCCTCGGAAGGCGGGTTATCAAAAAAGGCGGAAAGAGAATCATTGTTCAGAAAAACATTATTGTCCCTCGCGGAGCTTTAAGCGAAGAAAGTGTTTACGGCAAAATACGGACTCTTGACAAGAATAAGCCGCTTAAATTTATTTTTACCTATCCGCACTTAATCTTTAAAAAATATATCAGGGATTTAGTGAATGAAAGGATTGCCGAGTATCCGAATGACCTCAAGAAAGCACTTGCCTCGCTAAAGAAGTATCCCATTTACCTCGACGAGGCAAAAACGATTGAACTCAGCTATGCCACATGCTATAAGCAAGATTATGTTTTACGCTACCCCGTAGATGGGTTAACACGTAAAGACGCGGAAAGCATTGTCGACCAGAATGTAAAGGAGGCGGTTATCCGGCGGCTTGAGGAATTTGGAAATAATGAAAAAGAAGCATCTAAAGACCTTGAAAATAATCCGCTTTGGCTTGATGAAGAAAAAAAGATTAAAATTCAACACGTCAGATGCTTTACCGGATTATCGGCAATAACACCGGTTAAAAGAAATGATGAGGGTGAGGCTATCGGTTTTGTTAAGCCTGCCAACAATCATCACATCGCAGTGTATTTTGATGAGTTCGGGAATAAAAAACTTCATGCATGCACATTTTGGCATGCAGTTGAACGAAAAAAATACAGCTTCCCGGTTGTCATTAAAGATCCCGCTTCCGTCGCCGACATCATTATTGAGAGTCCCGAAGATAAATATCCCGATAGTTTTCTTGAAAAACTGCCGGAGGCAAACTGGAAGTTTGTAGAAAGCTTTCAACAGAATGAAATGTTTGTAACCGGATGGACACGGGCAGAACTCAATGAGGCAATCCAAATGAAAAACTACGCACAAATAAGCAAGAACCTTTACCGCGTGCAAAAACTCTTTTATAATGGAAAGGCTCTTGAAATATTCTTTAGACATCACTTAGAGACAGAGCTTAAAGATGACGAAAAATCAAGAACGTCAAAACGATTTATTCAAATACAAAGCCTTGGCGGTTTGGATGCTATAACTCCAACAAAGGTTGTGGTTTCAAGACTTGGCACAATAAGCACAAGGTAACCACATATGATAAAAAAGACTGTTTATTTCGGAAACCCGGCTTATCTCAGCAAAAAGAATGAACAACTTTTTGTACAATACCCGGAAAAAGAAACGGACGCAGAGCAGGAAGTAAAAGATATTAATGCTCAATACAAGGCGCGCACAAATCAGAATTCCGTTCCGATAGAAGATATCGGTATCGTGATTCTTGACAATCCCCAAATTACTGTTACGCAAAGCCTGATGGCAACCCTGCTGGAAAACAATGCCGCCATAATAACCTGTGATAAAACTCATCACCCCGCGGGTTTGCTGCTCCCGTTGGAAAGCAACCAGACACAGAATGAAAGATTTCGCGCGCAGATAAAAGCCAGCGAACCGTTGAAAAAGCAGTTATGGCAGCAGACAATTACTGCAAAGGTCATGAATCAGTCTGCTCATTTGCGAAAGCAAAATAAAAGCTGGCAAAATCTTTCCAAATGGGCAAAAACCGTGCGTTCGGGTGACGAGGGAAATGTTGAAGCCCGCGCGGCAGCGTATTACTGGAAAACCTTGCTGCCCGAAGAGTTAGGATTTACCCGCGACCGCTACGGTGAGCCGCCGAATAATCTTTTAAATTATGGCTATGCAATACTCAGGGCAGTGGTTGCGCGTTCATTAGTCGCCTCGGGTTTGCTGCCGACACTCGGCATCCATCATCATAATAAATACAATGCGTTTTGCCTTGCCGACGATATCATGGAGCCGTATCGCCCATATGTTGATGAAGTAGCGCTCTCCATGCTTGACATAGTTCTTGAACTGGAAGAACTTACGACCGAATTGAAAAAGAAATTGCTTTCAATTCCGACACTAACTATAATGATAAACGGACAGTACAGCCCGCTCATGGTCGGCGTTCAGCAAACGACTGCGTCTCTCGCGAAATGTTTTGAGGGAGAAACAAGAAAGCTGGTATATCCGGAGTTTTAAATGGAATTAAGCGAGTATAGGGTTATGTGGATACTTGTATTTTTCGACCTGCCGACTGAAACGTCAAGGGAGAAAAAAGCCTATGCAAAGTTTCGCAAAGAGCTAATGCAGGATGGTTTTGCCATGTTTCAGTTTTCTATTTACGTAAGGCACTGTTCAAGCAAAGAAAATAAAGACGTACACGTCAATAGGGTTAAAGGTCGACTCCCGGAAAAGGGACATGTCGGAATTTTATCCATTACCGATAAACAGTTCGGGATGATGGATATTTTTTACGGTAAAGCAAAGGAGGAAAGTGGTTTTATTGAACCCTGCCAACTTGAACTTTTCTGAAAAAAACAGGGATGTGCTCAATATAAAACACAGCACATCCCTTACTTTTCATTTAAAACAACCCGAATTTTTCACCCTACAACAAGCTATAAGTGATTGATTTATTTGAAGATACAGCAACCATGTTGTTTTAAATATCCTCAAAGAACAAATTGAAAGCAAATCACAACTTTTGTATGTCGATACCTTAGAATTGTTTTGTTGTTTTAAATATCCTCAAAGAACAAATTGAAAGCAAATCACAACCGGAATATGCCGAATAGGATGAATCCGTCAGTTGTTTTAAATATCCTCAAAGAACAAATT
>Ga0118677_10006154_pt1 | contig 20500 bp, 17 predicted proteins | sample AliMusrvi5mmetaG_FD_86154 | JGI IMG/M metagenome (GOLD analysis project Ga0118677, IMG submission 86154)
GCTCAATATTGAATAATGAAGTAAAATATTAACCAATAAAAATAGGAGGAACAAACCATGGATGAAATGCAGGAAGTTATTAAAAATTATGTGATCAAAGAATACGTTGAGGACGATACCGAACTGACATGCGATTCCGCGCTGATTTCGGGAGGGATTGTTGACAGTTTTTCAATGGTATCCCTGAAACGGTTCCTGGAGAACAAATATAAAATCTCCATCCCCGACGACAGGGCAACACCGGAAGCCTTCGATTCGGTAAACAAGATCTGTGCATTGGTGAAGGAATTTGTAAAATAGGGAGGTGAAAATGGCCTATAACGATAAAACCCGCGGAATGTATTCCGAGATACTTTCCGGACTGAAAAGTGCCGGTTTGTACAAACAGGAGCGTTACATCCATTCAGCCCAGGCTGCCGACATTGAAGTCGAATTCCCGGCAGGTGCCCCACTAAAAAACGTAATCAACATCTGCGCAAATAACTACCTCGGAATGTCGAGTCATCCCGAGGTGGTCAAAGCGGCCCATGCAGGACTCGATTCGCATGGGTATGGCATGTCGTCGGTTCGCTTTATCTGCGGGACGCAGGATATTCACCGCACCCTGGAACAGATGGTGACAAAATTTCTCGGAACGGAGGATACCATCCTATTCCCATCCTGCATGGATGCAAATGCCGGCGTTTTTGAAGCGGTACTCACCAAGGATGATGTAATGATCTCCGACCGCCTGGTCCATGCCTCCATCATCGATGGAATCCGTCTCTGCAGCGCCATGCACGACACTTTCAAGCATTCCGACATGGAACACCTGGAGGAAAAACTGCAGTTGCACAACGATAAACGCCTTAAAATGGTGATCACCGATGGTGTTTTCTCCATGGACGGTGATACTGCCAGGCTGGATAAAATGGTTGAGCTGTGCGAAAAGTATGATGCGCTTTTGTTTGTGGATGATTCCCATTCAAGCGGGTTCATTGGCAAAACAGGCCGGGGCACCCATGAACTATGCGGTGTGATGGGAAAAATCGACATCATCACCACTACCTTTGGGAAAGGGCTGGGGGGAGCATCAGGCGGATGCGTTTCAGGCCGCAGGGAGCTGGTGGAAATGTGCCGCCAGAAAGCCCGCCCCTACCTCTTCTCCAATACCATTGCCCCCCCTGTTGTATCGGGTGTGATCAAGGTGCTCGAAATTCTTTCAGCATCGACCGACCGTCGCGACAAACTGGAAAAGAATACTGAATTCTGGCGCAAAGGGCTCACCGAAGCCGGGCTTATCATCAAGGCAGGCGATACTCCCATTGTCCCGGTGATGCTGTTCAATGCGAAGCTGGCGCAGGATGTTTCCCGCGATCTCTATGATGAAGGTATTTACGCCATCGGGTTTTTCTTCCCCGTCGTACCACAGGGACAGGCGCGCATACGAACCCAGATTTCTGCCGGGCATGAGATTCACCATCTTGAAAAGGCGCTAGATGCCTTTAAAAAAGTTGGGAAGAAATATGATATCCTCGGTAAGAGCAAGCAGGAAATTATTGACCGTTACGGGATGTGATGAATATAGGCAAAGTTAAAATACAAAGTCAAAATGCAAAATCAAAAGTCAGCTAGTCCCGGTTTTGCATTTTGACTTTGCAATTTGCATTTTACATTTCCTGTTATGTCATCACTCAACGACCAGTTTTCCTGACTGTGTCCCGTTCTTCGTTTTCAGCGAAACAAGGTAAGTTCCTTTCGCCTTTTTTGAAAGGTCGATATCCAGGAATGCAGGCGGGTTTTTGACAAATGGCTGCCGGTAAACGGTTCGTCCGCTCACATCCGTGATCTCTATCGATTTTACATTCCCGGAAAGGTTGATCCTGAATACTCCTTTGGTGGGATTTGGAAATAGCAGCAGGCAGTTGGATTCCCGATTTTCGCTCATCCCGGCCGGGTTTGCCCTTCCCGATGAATCGGTTTTGATGAGAATGATGTTGCCATCTTTCTCCCCGGCGATGATAAAACCATGGTCGCTGGTAGCACTTACCGAATTCCCGTAATAACCAACCGGGAATGCCCTGCTGAAGAGGAATTCCCCGTTCAGGTCTTCTTTATTGAGGACAATGGAGAGCCCACCTCCTGGCAATGGACTGTCCATGAATCCGCAGGAAACGATGTTATGGTCGTAGGCAATGGCCGAAGCCTGCAGCCAGGTGCGGTAAAGCGCTGTTCTCCTGGTCCACAGGGTATCCCCGTTCACATCTGTTCTTATCAGGTATCCCCTGATGGTAGCGTTGTAATGGATGACCTCCGTTTGCCCGGTTATTTCATAACCTTCATCTGCTGTCTGGCACACTGAAAAACCCTTGATCAGGGTATTGTCTGAATGATATTTTTTCAGCCAGATGGAGTCGCCGTTTTCACTGGTTTTCAATAAAAAGGCTGATATTTCATACAATTCCGGGTTGGTGAGCGGATCACAGGTGCCTGTCAGCACATAGCCTCTGTCATGCGTTTGCAGAATTGATTTGGCAGCGCCGGAATAGTCACTCCCGGAGATCCTGTAACTTTTTTGCCATAACAGATTTCCCAGGACATCGGTTTTTACCAGGCCGGTCGTGGTCCCATTTACAGACAGGATAAACCCCCGGTCTGCGGTTTGTATAACCGCTGTAACCGATTTGCCGGGCAGATGACTTGTCCACCGGATATCTCCGTTTTTATCGGTTTTAATCAGGAAAACACTGTCATCATTCCCGCAGATGATGAACCCGCTGTCGGAGGTCTCCTGCATGATCCTTTCGCCAAAAATAAGGTAGTCAGGGAAAATCTTCGACCAGAGGGTATCGCCGGCCTCATTTGTGCGCAGCAGGAAAGCATATGGGTTTGAACCCCCGCTTTTTATACCGCAGATAGCATATCCTTTGTCGAACGTCTGCACGACGGTACAGGCCGATTCCGTGGCACCCAGGTCGTAGCTGCGCTGGAAGGTTACCTGGCCGAATGACAACAATGGAAATAAAATCAGGGGATAAAAATGTAAAAGAGGTCGCATACTTTCTTAATTTTACACCAGTCAAATTTAACTTTAAATTTTCTTAACCAATCGTATATGACAAAAATATTTTTTATTGCATGCATGGCATTATTTGCTACACAGGTGTTTGCCCAGGATGCCCCGAAGCCTTATAACCCGAATGCCGATGCGAAGGCTGACCTGAAAACGGCCCTTGACCGCGCCAAAAAGGAGAACAAGCATGTGCTGATCCAGATCGGGGGAAACTGGTGCCCCTGGTGCCTCCGGTTTCATGCCATGGCCAAGGGAGCCCCGAAAATCGACTCCCTCATCAGGGCAGATTATGTATACACCCTGCTTAATTACAGCAAGGAAAACAAGAACCCGGAGATGATGAAACAGTTTGACTATCCCAACCGCTTTGGCTTCCCGGTGTTTGTTGTACTCGACAAGAATGGGAAATTGCTCCACATACAGGATTCAGGAATGCTCGAACACTGCCAGGTGAAGGGATATGATACCACGAAAGTGCTTACCTTCTTGAAAATGTGGAATGTAAAAGCGCTGGATCCGGCCACCTACCAGGGGTCGTTTAAATAATTTTCAAATACCCTGATTGAAATTCTAGTACGAACCCTTCAGCCTAATAAAGATGGAGGTTTGCGAGGATCCTACTGATGCGGGGTCGTATGACTGAAAAGACTGAGCCGTCAGCGAAAGGTCCAGGTTGTTCATCAGCGACCAGGTAAATGAAGGAATGATAAAGTACATCCTGTTCGATGGGTTGTAAATACCCGCAAGTGAAATATTAATAAGCGGGGTGGCAGGATATGATATGTTGCCGAAAACAGAATACCCGGTCAGAAAGGGATTCTTTGCATTCAAAAGGGCAGGGTTGAACTGGTTTACCAGCACGTTGGCTGAATTGACCGGGTTCGAATTGTAGAGCCCTTCAAACTGGATGAATATCGAGTTCCGGAAGGTGTAGTCGTATTCAACTGAAGAAAGAAAGACACCTGTGGTATCGCCAAAATTTTTCAATGACCGGAACCAGCTGATCTCGCCTTTGAATCCCCCCTTTGCGACCTGGCCCGCCCATCCGAGACCAAGAACAAGGTCACTTTGTGTATAGATACCTGCAAGTCCCTGGAAATCATAGCGCCACTTATTGAAACGGTATAAACCTGCGGCGGTAACCTTTTTATCTTTATTGGCTTCCACGGCAATTTCTGCTTTGGATGAAGCGCTGGTGAAATATTGCAGCCGTACGGCATCACTTCCGGGTTTTTCCTCATAATCAAAGTCGAAGTAAGAGTATGTGTTGTAGATGTCGTTGGGGTTCCACACATAGGTCTGGCTCCAGTTTATCCGCTGCCGGCCGGCCGTGACCTGGAAGTTGTTCCGGGTGTAATCGAGCCACAACCTGTCGACCGCGATGTTCAGGATGTATGACTTCCCGGTGAAAATGTTCCATGACATGTTTACAAGTCCGTCGTCGTATGCAATGAAATCGGCGTATTTTGGGCTCAGGGCTGTAAGTTCACCCCAGTAAATGCGGTTCCGCTCCTGCAGGCAGAAGGTAAAGCTTTTTGAAATGTTCCATTTGAAATTGTTGCGGTTGTGGATGAGGTTATTGGTAACCCAGTCATCATCGATTTTATGGATGATCACCGTTTGCATGTCTTTCATGTAGCCGTTGAAAGACCAGGTGCGCTCTCTGTTTTCAACGACCGAATCCTGGGAAAAGGAGCCTGCAGAGAGGAAAAACAAAAGAATAACAAGCAACCCGGCCCTGCCGGGCATCATCTTTTTCTGAACGAGGATAGATGAAGGCCCAAATGGTAGCATGTATAAAATTGTTTTGGCGTTTCAGCTGGTTTGGTGTGACAGAGATTCCGACCGGGGCTGGTCTTTGCGCACATCGCTTACGATCTTGCCGTCTTCAAGTGTTACGACCCTCCGGGCTTTGGCCACCACCCTGGAATCATGGGTTGAAAAAATAAATGTGATATGCTCTTCCCGGTTGAGTTTTTCCATGATTGCGAGGAGGTTTTCTGCCGATTTTGAATCCAGATTGGCAGTTGGTTCGTCGGCCAGGATGAACTTCGGTTTTGAAGCCAGGGCTCTTGCAACGGCCACGCGCTGCTGCTGTCCACCCGAAAGTTTGTTCGGCCTGGTGTTTATTTTATCGCCCAGTCCGACCGACCTGAGGAGTTCAAGGGTCCGCCTGTCACGCTGATCCCTGCCGACTCCCTGCAGTTGCATGATGAATTCGACATTCTCCTTTGCAGTAAGCACGGGGATAAGATTAAACGACTGAAACACGAAACCGATGTTCCTAAGTCTGAAATCGATCAGTTGCCGTGATTTCAACCCGGTGATATCGGTGCGGTCGATCATGATCTTTCCGCCGCTGGGTATATCCAGCCCCCCAAGCATGTTCAGCAGGGTTGTTTTTCCCGAGCCCGAAGGCCCGACGATGCTGGTGAATTCGCCTTCCCTGAAATCCAGGTTCACACCGTTCAAAGCGTAAACAGGGATCGTTTTTTCGTCATAGACTTTAGTAAGGTCTTTGATCTCAATGATATTCATCTCAGATTATTTTTTATTCTATCCTGATCGCCTCCACAGGCTTTAACTTCAGCGCCTTCCTTGCCGGCATGACCGCCGACAGCACCCCGGTGCATAAGATCATGATGGTAAGATTGATGTACAACTCCCTTTTGATAAACGGGTAAATCCTGGGATCAAATCCGAAAGCTCCCAACCCCTTTGACATGGCCGAAAGGTCGATGCCGTTTTTGTTGAAAAATGCGATGAGGGCTGCACTCAGCACCATTCCGGCAATCCCCCCGATCACCGTCAGGAAAATAGTCTCCAGCATGATCATCCTGAAAACCCTCGACTTGCTCATGCCAACAGCCATCAGCATGCCAAGCTCCCTTGTCCGTTCAAACACGATCATCAGCATGGTGTTGACAATGCCGAAGGCAAGGGCAAACAAAATGATGCCGAGGATGATATAGACCTCAATGGCAATAGCCGATGTGACCATTCCCATGTCGGGTCTTAATTCCATCCAGTTCTGAACCTGTAGCGCGGGCAGCTTTGACTTCAGGGCGGCCTCCGCCGGAGGGATGTTGTCGTTGTCGTTGAGTACAACGGCAATTTCCTGTATGCCGTTGTCGCTGCCTGTGACCAGGTCAAGATCAATTTTCTTTACAAACACATTGGTTTCGTCAAATACAGTGTTGGCCGACTGGAAGATACCGTTAACCGAAAAAGCCGCTTCGGTAAGGTTGCCATCGGTATTCTGGAAGCGGATCACCACTTTCGACTTCAGCCTGATCCTGAGTTTGTCGGCAAGTTTCCTGCCAACAACGATCTGGTTCTTGCGGCTGCCGGTGAAGAATCCTCCTGCAGAATCGGCAATACTGGTATAAAGGCTGAAGACTTTTTTTTCCATTAAGGGATCAACACCGATGATCTGGACGCCTGCTGCAGAGTTTGGAGAAGCTGCCATGCCGGTGATCCGTGTCCTCATGCAGACAGCCCTGACCGACGGAACCTGTGAAATAATCTGCACAATGCTGTCGGCATGGGTGATGCTGAATCTCGCCTCGTAGTTCGTGAGGAATTCCGGGTGATGAATCTGGATGTGAGCGACCTCATTGTTGATTCCTGTCCTCACCTTCTGTTCCACCATGCCGGTGATGACCGAAACGGTAAAGAGGCCCCCAGCGAGGCCCAGTGTGATGGCGGTGATGACTATGAGGCTTCTCACCTTATTCCGCCATACGTTCTTGAAAGCAATGATAAAGATCATGGAAGCGGTTATTGATGAAGGGCTTCAGCAACCCTGAGTTTGAAAATCTTCCGTACGGGATAAATGCAGGTCACCAGGACGATCAGCACCACGGTTACCACATTCGATGCGATGAAACCAGGTTTCAGGGCCAGCGGCATCAGCGGCTGTATGCCATAACTGATGAAGGCCTGGGCCATGTTTCCCCAGAGGTGGATAGGGTTGAACTTGAAATAGATCATGACGGGCATGGCAGCGGCAACTCCCGACAACAGGCCGGTCAGCCCGATGAGAAGCATTTCCAGGACGAGGATCAGTGCCAGCCTGCTTTTCTGCATCCCGACGGAAATGATCACCCCGAATTCCCGCGAACGTTCATTCGTCATCATGATCACGGTGCCGAAAACGCCGAAACCTACGATCATATATAGAATGGCAATGATGATTTTGCCACCGGCAGTTTTGACTTTCAATTGCTGCATGACCTCAACCATCATCTCATCCCATCGCATAACCTCGAAGTTCCTGCCATCAGTGAGGCTTTGCAGGGTTGCCCGGGTGTTGTCGATCTCATCGGGGTTCTTCAGGGTAATTGAAAGAGAGGTGATCCGGTTTTCGGCGCAGTAGAATTCCTGGGCCGAAGATAGGTTCATGTAAACCATCTGGTTGTCCAATACGGGAGAGGGGAAATGAACGATGCCGCAAACCGGGTATTTTCCGGCTGCGCTTACCCCGTGAAATCCCTGCCCAAGCAGCACCAGGGTGTCGCCGGCGGTAAGCCCGAGAAATGATGCAAGGCCCTGCGAAACCAGGATTCCCCTGCCATTGGTTTCCAGATAACGGCCTCTGACGACTTTGGCCGAAAGCCGGGTCAGCGCATTTTCCTTCGCAGGATCGGTGCCTGCAACGATCACCCCCTTGGTTTGCCTGCCAAAGGAGGAGAGCGCAAAATACTCCAGGCGTGGTACGGTCTTATCGACGTTCGCGGTGGATCGGACCATGGCTGCGACCGAATCATTATAAACCATGGAATTGTTAATATCCCTGTCGTCCCAGTACCCTTTCTTATGGATCTGGATATGGCCCGTATACGACTGGACCACGATGTCGGTGAGGTTGTCAAACCAGCCGATCTGAAGCGAACGTACGATAAGGGCAAGGAATATTGCGAGAAAAACAGAGGCGGCAGTAAGCAGTGTCCTCCGCTTATTCCGCCAGATATTGCGCCATGCCAGCCTGATATCGCTCATTTTATCTTACCTTTTTCATGTTCTGCTGTGAAAAGAAACCTTCGTCGATGGCGGCATTGAATTTCATCTCATCAATGTGAATGATCGTTTTCTGTCCCTTTTTGTTCTGCGGTGCAATTTCAAGTCGGGTAGGTATCTCGCGGTCGCCCAAGCGCCTGACATCATAATTGTTTGAAACGTTCACCAGTTTGTTTTCTTCATCATAATATTCGGCCATCCACTGGTCGTAACCGTTCACCGTGATCCACATGATCACCCGTCCCCATACAACGGCTGCATCGGGGAGGGGGGTGAGTTCTATTTTGTAGCACTCCGTCTCCCTGATCTTTTCTTTTCCCAGCAATTTATGGGTATAGTCAACCACGATGGATGACTGCTTTACCAGATCATCATTGGTAAAATCAGACCCCATCCACGATTGCAGCATCATCGAAGGAGGGATTTTAATGGTTTTGTCGATAGACGGAACCCAGTTCCACATCTCGGTTTTAAGTTTCAGGAAAACTTCCCCCTTGTCTCGTGCCGGTGCGGTAACGAGCACCATGGAATACTCCCTGCTTTTCGACCAGGTCTTCATGGTGATAGTCCTGGTCCAGTCGGGCCGGATCACTGTCATGGTCATGGTTCCCTGGCTTGACAGGCCGCGGTTTTTCTCGTCTGCTTTCCGGATGATCTCTTTTGCATCCTGCCCCTGGGCATGCAGGACCTGAAATGCGGCAAGCATCAAAATGTTCAGGAACAGCTTCTTCATAGGTTCGTTTTCAGGCTGGTGTTGATTTAATATAAAGCGATGATTCGTTTTTTGATCTGGTTGAGGGGATAATGTTCCGGATCGGCGATAAACTCATACGTGACCCCGCTCATGAGCGTGCTCAGGAATGCAACCTCCAGGGCAGGTTTCTGATATCCCTGCTTTTTAAAATACCTTTCAACGATGGAAAGCGGTTGTTTCGAAGCAAGCCGGATCTCCTCGCTCAGGATCTGTTGCACGGCGGGCTGACTGAAGATCGCCATGTACATCTTCCACAGGATGAGGTTGGATTTGAGATGGGCGAAAAACCTCTCAAAATAGGCCAGCATGGAACTCCTGTCGAATTCGGCCGACCGGCCGGGATCGAAGAGCAGCATCATTTCGGCCATGACCTCGCTGAAAATGGATTTGAGCAGTTCATCCTTGCTGCTGAAGTAATTGTACATCAGTCCTTTTGAGATGCCTGCATGTTTTGCCAGGTCGCTGATGGATACGGCATGGTAACCTGTTGTCGCAAAACAATCTATGGCAGCATCCACGATCCGGCGGCGTTTGGATTCACGGATATCTTCAAATTGTTCACTGGTTCTCGGGCACATATTTTTATGACTGAACGGTCGGTCAAAAATAAAACAAATTTTCTTACGAACAACCTGAAATTTGATTTTATGATTTTTTTTTTGATTGAGCGCTTTTATACCGATAAACTTAAACCAATGCGGTTTTCCATAAGTCCAGGTTTGAAGACAGATGTGTTATTGACAATACTCCCTTATAGTTACCACTGCATCATATCACCCTTTTAGGGTTCGGACAAAAACCGGCTATTTGTTTTCTAATTTTTCGATCCGCAGGGTCAGTTGTGAAATTTCCTGTTTCAGTTCTGCGTTCGTGGCATTTAGTTCCTGCACGGCTTTCACCAGGGGTACCACGAACTGTTCGTAACTCAGCGAATAGAGGTCGTTGCTGTTCTTTGGCGCATTAATCCCGCTGAATTCATAGCCCGATTCACTGGCAGCCTGCGCCACTTCCTGTGCCAGGAAACCGCTGTATTTTATTTTTTCCACTTCGTTTTTTTCAGGATAGTCTGTGCTGTCTTTGTTCCCGGTAAATTCCGCAATTGCCTTCAGGTTTTGATGGTAGGTAACAGGGCGCAGGCGCGTAATGAAATCCAGCCCTTTCACATCTTCCCTTACATTGTCCTTGATCCGCGAATCGGTGAAGGTGCTCCAGCCGACCCATCCGCCGATATATATGGTACTTTGATTGCCGATAAATGCCTGGTTGTGAAAAGCATTCGGCCAGCCATTGTTGCCAATGCTGATGGTGTTGTTAAAACTGCCGGAAGTTCCTGAATTATATCCGACCGCTGTATTATAGCTGCCTGTATAATTCAAGGAGAGTGCATCTCTTCCCTCTGCCGTGTTGAAGTTTCCCCCGGAATTCCAGTACAGCGAATTCATCCCGGTTGCCGTATTGTTTGTTCCGGACTGGTTATAGAACAACGCGCGAAACCCGCTGGCGACATTCTGAGAACCGGTGTAATTGTCATACAATGCTTCGCTGCCATTGGCAACATTTTGATATCCTGTGGTGTTTAATACCAGTGCGTCTTTCCCGTCGGCAGTATTTTGATGCCCGGTGGTGTTGGAATACATCGCCTGGGCTCCATTGGCTGTATTGTCCCAACCCGAAGTGTTGGAATACAGCGTCAGGTATCCATGGGCGATGTTGCGTGATCCCGAGGTATCAGAATAGAGCGCCTGGTATCCGTTGGCTACATTCCCCATTCCCGAAGTAATGGAGAACAGCGCCTGGGACCCGGTGGCACAATTTTTAATCCCTGATTTGTTGGAGTATAGCGCCTGGTATCCACTGGCGACATTATCTGTTCCCGCGGAATTTAAATAGTTTGACTGGTATCCGAAGGAGGTATTGTGCGACCCGTTTTCAATTTTCCCCGCCAGCTGGTTGTTTACCTTGAATACAAGGGGTACGTTATCCTGCGTCCCGATAAAGTTTATGGAGGGGTCGGTACCTGAATTGCCGGTGATATCCCAGAACTGGCTTACAGGCGCGGTTGGGTCGGAGGCGTTGATCTTGTACCAGGTTGGTGCAGCGGGTGTTCCTGCATTGTAGTAAAAACCCGTACTTGTAGGCCGCTGGAAGATGAGCAGCCCCTGTGCCGGGTTGACAATGGCATCCCGTTGTGACTGACCCATCTTGGGAATCAGCAGCCCCTGCGTTGTGCTTTTTACATCGAGTATCGCAGAATTGTCAGGCAGGCTCCCGTCTGCGTTGATGGCTACCTGGGCAAAAACCTGGGCGCAGGCAAAAATAAGAGCCAGGAAAGAGATGATTTGCTTTTTCATAATGTTGAGATTTAGTGAATGGATAAAAATTATATCTAAATGATTTTGCTCCTGTTGCCGGTGAAAATTCATTCCCGGATGTTTTTCAATGAATTTGATGAAAGAAACCCGGGGCAAAAATATGTTGGGACTTTCCTTTTTAAACTATCTCAAAAGACAGTTCTTCCGAAAATGTTCAGGTTTGTTTTTGACGAAGAAATAAAAAGGGAGATGAAAGGAGTGAGGCTTACTGTTTTTTTAATGCCTTGGCAACCAATGCTGTTTTTGAATTTACATCCAGCAGGTCGTAGATATTTTTAACATGATAGCGTACCGTTGCCTTTGTGATAAACAATTTCTCGCCGATTGCCTGGAAATTCAACCCCTCCACGATCAGTTCGAGAATTTCACGCTGGCGTTCGTTCAGTTGCCGGAGTTCGCTGCCTGGTTTTGATGTCACATTGTTTCTGAAAAGTGCAAGTGCTTTCAGTGCAATGCCGGGGGTCATGGTTGCACCGCCGTTGTATACCTCTTCAATGGCCTCAAGCAGGCGCGATGGCGTTGTTTTTTTCAGAAGGTAACCGGAGGCGCCATTCATCACAGCATCAAAAATCTTGTCATCATCCTCAAAAACAGTTTGCATGATGACCTTGATACCCGGGTAATCCTGTTTGATTATTTTCAAAGCCTCCAGTCCTGACATCCCGGGCATTTCAATGTCCATCAGGATGATATCCGGTTCCGACCGGTTGATTTTATGTTTCAAATCACTGCAATCATTGAATGCCCCGGTACAGGTGTAATTTTCACTTGCATGGATCAGGTGGCACAACCCTTCGCGCAACAAATAATTATCATCAAATATGGCAACTTTGATCGGCATACTATTCTTTAGAAACCCAAATGCAAAAGTAGGGTACTTTGATTTTTTTCAACTATCCCTGGAGATAGTCTTGATTTTTATTTTGAACCTGACCTGTGAAGTTCAGTTCAAACCTTTAGTCTCAATTCAACCGTTGTCCCCTGCCCGATGACTGAATCAATTTTCAATTCACCCCGGATCTCCTCAGCACGTATTTTCATGTTGCGCAATCCGTTCCCGCCCTGCCCGGTACTGTCGCCATTCCTGGTTAATGGGTCAAATCCAACCCCGTTATCCCTGACAATCAGTGTAAGAACCTGGTCAGTCACCTTCACTTTCACCTGCACTTCTGTTGCCTCCGAATATTTGATTGCATTGTTCACGGCCTCCTTGAAGACCAGGTAAAAGTTTTTTCGCTCATTCATCCCCAGGGAGATGACATTGCAATTTGCATCCACATCAAAATTCAGCCTTAAATTTTTTCCCTCGCTTAATTCACTGACGAAACTTCTCATGCGGAGCAAAATATTTTCAAACTTATCATTCATCGGGTTTACGGTCCATACGATGTCATTGATCTGTTCGATCATGTTGCGCGACGAACTGCCGATGATTTCCAGGAATTTTTCGCGCTGGAGCTCTTCCGTGTTTTTCATCCTGGCAATTTCACTGTAGATGGAGATGCTGTTCAGCGTCGAACCGATGTCATCATGCAAGTCGCGGGAAATGCGTTCACGCACGGAGACAAGCACCTTTCGGTTTCGTTCCCGGTAATCGTACCGGATATAAATTGCAGATGCTGCCAGCACTGTCATGATCAGGGCAAACCACCATGTAAAATAAAAGGGGGTCGCTATGCAGAATGAAGCTATCGTGACGGGGTTGCCAAACCTGTCGGCATCTTCCGTAATCCTGACTTTAAAATGGTAAGTGCCCGGATCCAGGTTTGTATAATTTACATATCTTCGTTTTTCACTTTGATTCCAGCTCTTTTCCAACCCTTCAAGCTGATATTCGTATTTTATTTTATCACCCTCAAAATAGTTGATGAGGGAAAATTCGATGTTGACGTTGTTTTCGGTGGGAGCAAGTTGCAGTGTTTGTGAAAAGTCGTGGTAAACATTTATTCCGTTCACCATAAATCTCTTCACATAGATGTCCGGCCTCTTTACTGGTGTTTCCCGGTGCCCGGTGCTGTCGGGATTGAAAAAGATAATATAGTGCAACGTGCCTGCAAACAGTAGATTTGAAGTTGAATCATACACGAATTTGCTGGTAAAACCAGTTTCGGGCAGGCCGTCTTCCTGGGAAAAATTGGTAAAACTCTCAGTTTGCGGATTGAACCGGGAAATTCCATCACCTGTTGAAATCCATAGTTGTTTATTGTGTTTAAAAAGTGAAATGAGATCGTTGCTAATCAGGCCATTTTCTGTCGTGTAATTACGTTGCTCATTGGTGACGTAGTTATATGAAATGAGTCCATGGCCCGCACCCGATGCGATCCAGATTGAATTACCATGATCGGGTAATAAGTCACAAACAGACTCCGATAGATATTCTTCGGGTGATTTGACCTTTGGATATCGTGTAAACGATTTTTCTGATCGTGACCATTTTAAAAAACCCAGGGACCATGCCGTGGAGATCCAGATATTGCCCTGGATGTCTTCCTGGATGCGATTTATTTTCATCAAAGGGAAAGAGCCGTTTTCGTGATAGAATTTTTCTAAGCGATACCGTGAATTGCCTTTATTCACACAGTGGATCAGTTTAGGATCATCCTCATAACTTATCCAGTAGTCCAGATGAGAATCCTGGTATAACACTTTACAGAAACCAGGATGTAGCCCGGAAAAATCCGCGGGGGGCATTTCCATCTTGTTTTTTTCAAGGTTATAGATGCGTAACCCGAAGAAAGTGCTTACCCAGATGTTTTTTTTACGGTCAACAAATACTTTTGTAAAACAATTGGCTGCGCCGCTCCGGGCAAACTTTATAAAATAATGTTTTCGTTCCCCGGTCCTGATGTTATATGAATAAAGTCCGTCGGTTAACGTGCCAATGATAATCCACTGATGGTCATAAAGGGTGAAGTGGTTAATTTCAATGGGCGGTCCCGTTTTGGTTTCTTTAAATTCCTCTGATAAAAAACAAAACGGGTTTTTATTCAGGTTGCTTTTGCACAGCCCATTGGTGGTAGCCACCCATAAAAGGCCCTCTTTGTCAATGATCATCCCGGTAATTTCACCTTCCGGGATTGAAAACGGATTGTTGACATCATGGGCCAGTATGGAATAGCTTTCATCAAGGGTGTCGAATACGATCAATCCGTCGTTTGACCCGCACAACAGGTAATCCTGATAGGGGAGGATGCAATTGATGATGTTTCGCTGGTCAATGTCAAAAGAGACTGACCGCTTGAAAAGGAATTGTTTCAGTGATTTTCTGTTAAGATCATACCTGTACAATCCCATACCCCACTGCGAATACCATAGCAGGGACTTTTCACGGTCAAGGAAGAGGCCCCGGATGTTTTCATGCCTGTATGCCGGATCGTCGCTGTTTTTAAAACAGGTTGCCCTTTTTGTTTTGGATTCAATGGTTACCAGCCCGAAATTATCATGAGAAAACCAGAGATCGCCTTTTTTACTTGTGGCAAAGCAAGGCCCGGTAGTGATGAGGCCTTTCAGTAATTTTCCCTGTTCGGTTTCAGTATACCTGAACCTGAAGCGGAAAAGCGAGTCGTAAACATCCAGTTCCCCATTGAGGTTAATCCATAAATTATGCTCCTTGTCTTTTGAAAGACTGGAAATCACCTTATTGCTGCCCGGTTTAATGTTTTTATCGGCCACACGCCAGTTTTCGAACCGGTTAAGGAGGTTGTTGTAGATGCATAATCCATTGGTGGTGCCAACGAAAATCAGGTCGCCCGGCATTTCGCAGATGGAACGAATGTCATTGCCCGCTATGGAATTGCTGTCTGTGGCGGCGTGAAAGAAATTCTGAAATTCAATTCCATCATAACGGCTCAACCCGTTGCCGGTCCGTATCCAGATAAATTGCCGGGTGTCCTGGAAAACACCGAACAAATTGTTTGCGGGTAGGCCGTCAGTTGTGGTATAGGTGACGAAATTCAACTGAAGTTTCCGGGAAAGATCGCGTTGCGGTTGCCGGGACTGGGCCTTGGTTGGCCCGGAACTTTGAAGCAGGAGGTAAGCAAAAACTATGAGGGACCGGGTAAGAAGATGCGTTGTATGGAAAGCACTTTTCTTCATGGTTACGTACTTGCCAAAGGTTCACGCTGCCAAATTTCCGTTCGGCGCATAATGGTTCGTAAAGATAGAAAAAGGGATTTACTTCCCGAATATCCGCTTTAAGAAGGCCTTCATATCATCCCATGAGTCCTTGTCAGCCTGGGCATTGTATTCTATGGGCATGTTGAATTCCTTGCCGATCTTCGTGGCATCCGGGTTGGTAAATGCATGGGTTGCATTCGCGTAGGTTTTCAACGTATAAACGGCACCAATGGAATCCATTTGGTGCTTAAAAACATCCACATCATGCTGCGGGACAAATTTATCGCTTCCTCCCTGGCAAACAAGTATGCTGGCTTTCAAAAGCTTTTTGTCGGCAGGGGCACCGGCAAGGCCTCCGTGGAAACTAACCACTCCTTTGAGGTCCGCACCCAGCCTGGCGGAATTCAATACTACTGATCCACCGAAACAATACCCGATTGCCGCGACATTGCCCTGATCTGCCTGGGGATATCCTTTTACTTTTTTTATGGCGGCATCAAGCCTGCTTTTTGCAAGGTGCGGGTCCTGATAAAATGGTTTTGTCAGTTCCTGTGCCTCTGTTGGATTGGCTGCGATTTTCCCGTCGCCGAACATGTCAACTGCCATGGCAAGGTACCCCAGTTCAGCGAGTTTCCGTGCCCGCATTTTCGTATATTCATTCAGCCCCCACCATTCATGGACAACCAGGACTACAGGCCTTGTTCCTTTTATATTTTCATCAAATGCGATAAAACCTTTGAAAGTGAGCCCGTCAGCTTTGTAGGTGACTGCCTCTTCCTTGATTTTTGATGGAGGATTGTTTGAACGGGCCAATGTGCTGATCGTGATCATAACAATGCAGATAAGGAGACTGTTGCGAAAATATGTTGATTTCATGGATGGTGGTATTGGTTGAAACTTCAATAAACAAAATGGGATCAAACGATGTTGCCATCCCTCGGATGTCCCGTAAGGAAAGGTGAACCTTGCAAAAGTAATCCTAAATCGATTACTATTTAGAATGGTTATAGTTAAAATTTGTTAATTTGAAAGTGTCTTTCAGCCGTTTACCACCATCTGACGCCAGCCAACCGGCATAATTCCATCCTGGAGAGGAGCAGGTTGTATTCAAACTGGAGGTTGCTGAGCTGGGCATCCTTGAAATTGGTGAGGGAAGTGAGCAGGTCGAGGTTGGTGATCACGCCATATTTATAGCGGTCGGTGGCAAGGTCGAGGGCCAGCTGGGCCTGTTGGATCAGGGTATCGGCACTGGCCAGTTTTTGCCGGTTTTTCCCGATATCGTCCAGTGCGTTGAGCAGGTCTTTGTTCAGGAGGACTTTTTGCGATTCAAGGGCCAGTTTCGATGAATTGAGGTTGATGATTGCCATCTTTTTCTGCAAACCGGGCCGCGATGCGGAAAGAATCGGCACGGATATGCCGGCTCCCACGAAATAGTTAAAAGTTACGGCATCGATTTCGGGCATGAACCCGTTCTTGTACCCGAGACCTGCCAGGAAATTCAGGGTAGGCAAGCTGTTTCGGTTTGCCGAAACAATATCCCACCCGGCCGATTTGATCTTGTCCCCTGCAGTCCTGATCTCAGGGTTGTTCCTGAAAGCCAGGTCGAGGATCGAATCGGTTGCAATCCTGAAGGTTGACTGGTTGACGACGGTGTCATTCAGGTACGCGGTTCCGCTCTTCCCGGTGAGCATGCCCAGCATGTTGTACTGCTTGTTGAGCTGGGTGGTGAGGTCGGTGTAAAAATTTTCGGCATTGGTGTATTTTACCTGGGTAGAAACGAGATCATAGGTCAGTGCATCCCCGTTCTTCACCTTTACACCGATCTGTTTCAGTGTAGATTGCAGCAGTTGGATCTGTTCCTGCTGGACCACAATGCTCTTGTTGAGAAAGATGATGGAATAGTAGACCTGGGCCACCTGGTAGGCCAGCTGGATTTTAAAGTTCTCGAGATTGTCTTTTGAAATTTCCAGGTCGCTTTTTGCCTTGTTCACATTAACCGGTGTACGCAGGTCCACCAGTGGCTGGACAATGCTGACAGAGGCATTGTAATTGTCGGCCGGCTGTATCCTTACATCCTGGGTTTGGCCCTGGCCTGTCGGGAATGGAATAACCGGCGTTGGATACATGTGTCGATACGACAGGTCTCCGCCGGCAACGGGGAGGTACCCGGCTTTTCCAAAATCGACCTTTACTTCGCTCATCTTTACAAGGTCGCTCATCTCCCCGACCCGTGGATATTTCTGAAACGACTGTTCAACAAGCAGTTTGAGCGAAACCGGCGCATCAACCTGCTGGGCAGGTAACGTTGCCCGGAGAAGAAAAACCGCGATTACCAAAAACAGAATTCTTATCATATTCAATGGTTTATTAAACATTTCTCCTTCGAAATTCAACATTCTTTGTTCAATATTCGATAATCATTTCTCAATGCGCTTCCCCCGCCATGGCCACCTTTTCCCCGCTAATCCGCCTGTTGCGCGTAAAGAAGATCAGGGGAAAGGCAATGAGAATAAAGAGTGTTGCATAAAGGAATGCATCAAGGTAACTGAGCATATAGGTTTGTTTCATCACCGAAAGTTCGATCACCCGGTAGGTTTGTTGCTGCAGGTTTGCAGCCACCGGGAGTTTTGACTGAAGCCCCTGGAAAATCTGGTTATACCGTTCTGTGAACTGCTGCCCACCACTATAAATGTTGCTTATCAGGTCGGTGCGGTGAATGGCAGCGCGATGGGCGATGTAATTGTTGATGATGGCAATTCCGAAGGAGCCTCCAAGCTGGCGCATCATATTGTTCAGGGCCACTCCCTGGGGGATGTCTCTTGGCTGCAACCCCGCCACGGCCATGGCATTCAGCGGCACCATCAGGCAGGCCAGCCCGGCCCCCCTGATCATCAGTGGCAGGGCGAAGAAGCCGGAGGAGACATTCAGATCGGCCCGCGACATCAGGATCCCGAATCCCATGAGGGTAATGAAGCCGATGGTTACAAAGAATTTTGGAGGTGTACCCGCCTGGAGCCGCTTCCCGATGAATGGCATGATAAGCAGGGAGAGGATGGATGCAGGCAGTAGTGTGAGCCCGGTTTCATAGGCGGTATAACCCAATACCCGCTGGAGCATCAGTGGGAAGACAAAAACGGATGTGAAGAGAATAAACCCCACGATGAACGTAAGCAGGGTCGTCAGGGCAAGGTTCCAGTCTTTTAAAATCCGGAGATTGACGACAGGCTGTTTTTGCTTCAACTCCCACCAGATAAAACTGATGAGTCCGACAACCGCGACCATGGTGAGCCAGATGATCAGCCGGGAATCGAACCAGTCTTCGGCTTCCCCCCTTTCCAGGACATATTGGAGGGAACCGATGCCGATGGTAAGCAGGAAGATCCCCGACCAGTCGATCTTTGGTTTTGCCGAAATGTCAAAGCTTTTCGGGATAAACCGGTAAGTAAGGATGCTGGCGATAATTCCGAAGGGAACGTTGATGTAGAAGATCAGGGGCCAGGAGTAGCTGTCGATGATAATCCCCCCGACGGTCGGACCGAGGGTGGGCCCGAGCACGATGCCCATGCCGAAGAGGGCGGCCGCAAGTCCGCGCTGCTTGCCCGGGAAGGTTTCGAAAAGGATGGATTGAGATGTTGAGAGCAAACCGCCTCCCCCGAGACCCTGGACAAACCGCCAGAGGACGATCTGCCATAACGAGGTCGACATCCCGCAAAAAACCGAAGCAATGGTGAATATGGCGATGGAGGCCATGTAATACCTCCGTCGGCCGAAATAGGCCGCCAGGAACCCTGTCATCGGGATGATGATTACGTTGGCGATGGCATAGGAGGTGATCACCCAGGCGATGTCTTCGATGGAAGCGCCAAGGTTGCCAGCCATCTGGTTCAGCGCGACATTCACAATAGAGGTGTCGATCAGCTCCATGATGGCTGCCGAAATGGTGGTGAGGGCGATGATGATCTTCGCTATTTTGCTGAGGGATGCCATCGGCCGGGTTAGATAGGAACTGAAACAACTACGCTCATGCCGGCCCGCAGGATATTCTTGTATTTCGCGGCGTCGATGATCTCAATCCGAACCGGGATCCGCTGGGTCACCTTTACAAAGTTCCCTGTCGCGTTGTCGGGTGGAAGAAGTGAAAATTTGGCCCCGGTTGCATCCGATAAAGAGATTACCGTTCCTTCAACATTCAATTTCGGATAACCGTCAATTTTAATCGTTACTACTTGTCCAACATGGATGTTCCTGAGCTGGTTTTCTTTGAAATTTGCAACGATCCACCGGCTCTGGCTGCTGACAATGGTGAACAGTGGCGTACCTGCCTGGATGAATTGCCCTTCATCAATATTTCTTTTTCCAAGTTTCCCGTCGGCAATGGCATAAATGCGGCAATAGCTGATTTTTAACTTTTGCTGTTCGATGCGGGCTTTCCGGATTTCGGCCTGGGATTCGGCCTTATTCACGAGCGACCGGAGAACCTCCAGGCGGGTTTCGGAAACCTTCACATCCATCTGGCTTGCCTCAAGTTGCTTCGCGTTGATGTCGAAATTCGACTGGGTGTCGTCCATCTGTCTTTTGGTGATGGCATTCCCGTCGAAAAGGCTTTTATCCCGGGCCAGGTCATTGGATGCTTTGGTTTGCCTCAAGCGGATCACCTCCAGGTTCCCCCTGGAAAAGGCAAGGGATGCTTCCGCACTGATAAGGGATGCCTTAGCGTTTTCAATGTCCGACAGAGACTGGTTGAAGTCGGCCTGCATCTCCTGCAACTGAAGCTCGAACTCGGAGGAGTCGACCACAATCAGGAGCTGATCTTTTTTCACGTCAGCGTAGTCATCGGCATAGATCTTGTCCACAAATCCTGAAACCCGCGAAAGGATTGGAATCATCCTCATCTCCACTTGAGCATTGTCGGTTTCTTCATGATGAAAGGCATACCAGACTTCTTTGGAGAGATACACCAGCGCGGTCACGACGACGATACCGATGATTATCCGGGGGACAAGTTTCTTCCCTGCTTTCTTTTCATTTTTGGATTCAGTCTCCATGTAAAATGTTTTTTATATTTTTGCAAAAGTAAATCAAGTTGACGGAATATAGACAATGAAGTTGACTAATATTTAATTCATAAGACCCAATGCTCTCAAAACCAGTCAAAAAAAAATTACTTGCGAAGAAGCCTCCCAGGGA
>Ga0118677_10006155_pt1 | contig 20499 bp, 17 predicted proteins | sample AliMusrvi5mmetaG_FD_86154 | JGI IMG/M metagenome (GOLD analysis project Ga0118677, IMG submission 86154)
CGGTTGAGCGGTCGCCGATGAGCAGTTCGCGCTGGCCGCGGCCGATCGGAATCATGCCGTCGATGGCCTTGACGCCGGTCTGCATCGGCTGCTTCACGGGCTGCCGGTCGATGACGCCCGGCGCGATGCGCTCGATGGCGTTCAGCTTGTCGGTCGCGATCGGTCCCTTGCCGTCGATGGGGCGCCCAAGCGCGTCCACGACGCGGCCGATCATGGCCTCGCCGACCGGCACGGACATGATTTTACCGGTGCGGCGCACTTCGTCGCCTTCGCGGATGTGCTGGTATTCGCCCAGCAGCACCGCGCCCACCTGATCCTCTTCGAGGTTCATGGCGATACCCGACACGCCGTGCGGGAACTCGATGAGTTCGCCGGCCATGACTTTGTCGAGGCCGTGAATGCGCGCAATACCGTCACCGACCGAGATGATGGACCCGACTTCGCTCACATCGATCGCGCGGTCGTAGTTCTCGATCTCCTGCCGGAGAATTTGTGTAATCTCGTCTGCCCGAATCTGAGCCATATAATTCCGAATTAATTTTTGCCGGTTAACAACCTGGTTAAGAAATGCCCGTTAATTGACAGTCAGGCGCTGCCGCATCACGGTGAGCCTGCCGCGCACACTGCCGTCGTACACACGCGAACCAAGCCGCGCTGTCACGCCGCCGATCAGTTCCGGATCCACCGCGAAACGCATGCGCACCTGGCTGCCCGCCAGTTTTGCAAGTTCGGCGGACAACATGTCCCGCTGTTCCGCCGTCAGTTCATTGGCTGAAACCACTTCCGCCCGGACAAAGCCGCGGCGCTCATCGAGCAGGATCTCGAACGATTCGATCACCTGGGCCAGCGCCTCGGCGCGGCGGTGGTCGTTCAGCACCAAAAGGAAATTGAGGATAATGCGCTCTACCTGAAGCGCGGCCGCGATGCGGCGGATTACCAGGCGCTTGCGCGCGATGGAGACCGCGGGCGACGCAAGGACCGTGCGCAGATCGGGTGAAGAATGAATCGCGGCGGCGAACTGCCGCAATTGTTGGACGGCCAGCGCGGCATCGATGCCTGCCGTGGACGACACCACGACATCCACCAGGGCGCTCGCGTACCGATTGACGACTGCAGTAGAGGTCATGGGAGCGTCAGCTTTCGTGCGGGGCGGCGGCGATCTCGCCGACGAAGTTTTGCAGCAGGGCCGCCTGCGCGTCCGGGTTCATGCGGGCGCGGACCTTCTGTTCCGCCAATTCAATAGCGGCGAGGGCGGCGGCACGCCGGATTTCGAGGCGCGCCAGTTTGCCCGCGGATTCAATTTCCACCAGCGCGTGCTGCTGAATGCGCTGCAATTCGGCGGCGGTGTCCCGTTGCACCCGGGCCACTTCGCGTTCCTGATCTTCTTTCGCGGAAGCCTTCATCTGCGCCACGGCCTGATCGAGGCCGGCCAGTTTAGCCTGGACAGCGACGGCGCGGGCGTCCGCATCGGCTTTGGCGCGCTTACCCGCTTCGAGGCCTTCCAGAATTTCCGCGGAACGGGCGGTGAGTACCGGTCCCATGTTCTTCGAAATCAGATACCCGAGGATGCCGGCCAGAATGGCAAAATTCGCCCATTTCCAGATTTCCATGGACGGCTTTTCGGTCTTTTCGGATCCCGGGCGTTCCGACGCTTCCTGCGCCGGCAGAGGCACAGTCATCAGCGCGGCCCCCAGCAGGAGGCAAGCAAAGAGTTTTTTCAGTTTCATGCGGCGCGCCTTGAGAGAATGGCGTCGGCGATCTGCCCGGCCAGCGCATCGCTCTGCGCCTCCAGACCCTGCCGGGCAACCTGGGCTTCCTGCGCGATGGAGGCTTTCGCGGCGGCAATGCGGGCATCCGATTCGGCGCGCGCGGCGCGAACCTGTTCGGCCTGTTGTTCCTGCAGTTGCCGGATAAAGGCGGACTGTTCCTGATAAATCCGGCTGCGCGCTTCCGCCAGAGCCGTTTCATATTCCGCGACCCGCGAATCCGCGTTGCGGAGACTTTCTTCCGCCGCGAGGCGCGCGCCTTCGGTGAGGCGGAAACGCTCCGCAAGGACCTTATCCAGCGGCTTCAGATAAAGATATTTAACGCAGACGGACAACAGGATGACGAGAAAGAACGTGGGCAGCCCGTAGAGCACGATGCCACCCAGCGCATTTATTGTTTGATCCATTTCAAGAGGAATTGCAGGACTGCGAACTACCGGGTAATTCTTAAGCTACCATAGGCATTTTGGCCGGGTCAAACGCCGCACCGTCCGGACTGGCCCGTTTTGGACAGCCAGGACGTACCGGAAGCTGCGTCCGCCGCGTCAGACATTGGATCTCTTACAAGTGTGTTGATTTCGGGAAGCGGAACAGGGATGAGAGCGGAAGATCTGGTGGGGGAAGAATGGGCGGAATGGTTCCGGCTGACGCCGGCCGAACGGTTCGCGGAATCCATGAAACTCTGGGAGACCTACCTCGCGCTGGGGGGCTCGCTTGAACCGGAGCCCGATTGTTCAAGCCCTTTCTTCGATGAGGAAGAGTGGCGCGAAAACGCTTCTCATGGGCGGCCAGGCGTGCGTATTCTACGGCGCGGCGGAGTTCAGCCGGGATCTTGATTTGCTCATTCCCGCCGACCCGGTCAACCTTGGGCTGGTCGCGTCCGCGCTCGACGATCTGGCGGCTCTTCCCATTGCGGTTCCACCGCTGCAGGCCGCGCATTTGCTTCGGGGCCACGCCGTTCATTTCCGCTGCCGGCGGGAGGACGTCGCGGGCCTCCGGATCGACCTGATGTCGTCACCGCGCGGCGTCGACGATTTCGGCCGCCTCTGGGCGCGCCGGACCACGATCGAAGTCGATGGGGAAACTCTGGATCTGCTTTCGCTGGAAGATCTGGAGATCGCGAAAAAGACGCAGCGGTCCATTGACTGGCCTATGCTTGAACGCCTGCTGCAGCAGAGTTTCTTCGGTGCGGATGCTGCCGGGAAGGATTCGGCAATGGAATCCCCGCTGGTCGATTTCTGGCTGCGGGAACTCCGGACTCCGGAATTGCTGATGCGGGTTGCCGCAGGATTTCCGTTCCGGGCGGCGGCGATCGCACCGTCGCGCAAGGTGGTCGCGCTGGCAGTGACAGGTCACGTGTCCGATGTGGCAGCGGCGCTCATCCAAGAGGAACAGGAAGAGCGGGAACGGGACCGGCAGTATTGGGAGCCCCTGCGCCGCGAACTGGAACAGTTTCGGCGGGATCGACGAATAACGGGCAAATCGGAGCCATGCACGTCTTAACCGGATAAGTCTATCCGGATATCGCATAATAGATACGAATGCTGTCCCAGACCGCCGAATATGCGCTTCGCGCCGTGGTCGCGCTGTCTTCCGGTAATGAAGACGCCCGCACGGCTCAGGATCTCGCGAAAGAGTCCCAGGTCCCGCTCGATTACCTGTCCAAGGTTCTGAATTCGCTCTCCAAAGCCGGAATCGTCTCCGCACGCCGCGGGCGGCGCGGAGGATTCCAGACCACCCGCCCGGCGGCCTCGCTCACGGTGCTCGAGGTGGTCACGGCGGTGGATCCGCTGAAGCGGATCAAGTCGTGTCCTCTTGGCTTGCAGGCGCATGCCGTGAATCTCTGCCCGTTGCACCGCAAGCTCGACGACGCCGTAAAAAGCGTGGAAGACGCCTTCGCGTCCACTACCATTGCATCCGTTTGCGAGGAGCCCTGCGATGCCGCCGCGTAAACGAACGTTGCTGAAAGCTCTTTCGGTGCTGCTCCCCGCCGCCGCGGCGGTGGCCGGTCTGAGCAGTTCGTACATGGTCCCGGTAGACCACGACGCGATCCAATACACGAAAGGCGCGCTGAACGACGCAGTCTCCCGCCTGCAGAAGCGCATCGACGCCGGCGAGGTGAAACTCCGTTATGACGACGAATTCGGCTATCTTCGCTCGGTGCTCAAGGAACTGAGCGTGTCGGCCAGTTCGCAGGTTCTGGTGTTTTCGAAAACCAGTTTCCAGGCGTCGCGGATCGGTCCCCGGATGCCGCGCGCGCTGTATTTCAACGACGCCGTCACCGTGGGTTACGTGCGGACGGGGGAGGTGCTGGAGTTCGCCGCGCTCGATCCGCGTCAGGGAGCGATTTTCTATACGCTCGACCAGGAGCGCACTTCCCATCCTCGTTTCGAGCGCCGCGATGTCTGCCTGCAGTGTCACCAGTCCGGCGCGACCTTTGGGGTTCCCGGTCTGATGGTCCGCTCCGTCACGCCGGACCGGAACGGCATGCCGCTGATGTCGCTGGGCGGGTACATTACCGACCACCGCAGCGCGCTGAAGGAACGCTGGGGCGGCTGGTACGTGTCCGGCACGACCGGCGATCAGGCGCATATGGGCAACGCCGTAGTGCAGGACGCGACCGGTGACGACACCCTGCCGCTTTCCGGACGGAGCGTGACCGATCTCGGCCGCTTTTTCGACACGGGCGCTTACCTGACGCCGCACAGCGACGTGGTGGCGCTGATGACGCTGGAGCATGAGACGCAGATGGCAAACCTGATGACACGGGTCGGGTGGGAAGCCCGGATGGCGCTCTACGAAAACGACGCTATCAATCGTTCGCTGGGGGAACCTGCCGGGCAGATTCGGGAGTCCACCGCGCATCGCATCAATGCCGCCGTGGAGGAACTGGTCGAATATATGCTTTTCACCGGCGAGGCAAAACTCACGGCTCCCGTGGAGGGGACATCGGGCTTCGCGGAAGAGTTCCGGAAACGCGGTCCGCGGGATTCCAGTGGCCGCTCGCTGTATGCCCTCGATCTGCGAACCCGCCTGTTTCGTTATCCCTGCAGCTACATGATTTATTCGGAGGCCTGGGATCAGATGCCGGAGGCGGTCCGCCAGAGGGCCTGGCTGCGCCTTTGGGAAGTTCTGAGCGGAGAGGACAAGAGCGGCAAATTCGGGAGCCTGAGCGAGGAGGACCGGAGCGCGGTTCGGGAGATCATCCTGCAGACAAAGAAGGGATTGCCCCCCATCTGGAGATAAGCGCAAAAACCCGGCCGAATGTGACAAAAAACACGACCGTAGTAAGATTTTTTTATGGCCCGGGTGCTCCTTTGCAGCGACGAACCGATTCTTGCGGAAGGACTGGTGCGCGTGCTTCGGCAGACCGGCAGCCTGGAACTGGTTGGATGTTGCGAGCGGCTGGACGACCTTGATGCGGAACTGGCTCTTCACAAGCCCGACCTTCTGCTGATGGATTTGACCGCCGAGGTTTCCTTCGGTCTTCTGCACCGGCTGCACTGCCGCGTTTCGGGAACCAGGATCGTACTCTGGGCGCGCTCGATGCCGGGCGAGATGGCCCTGCAGGCGATGACACTGGGGATCCAGGGCGTGCTCCGGAAGACGCTTCCGCCGGAAACTCTGGTCCAGTGTCTGACGGAAGTACACCAGGGCGCGTTATGGTTCGAGAAGGCTCTGACGGATTCCCTGCTGGCCACGCGGCGCTTTTCGCTGACACGACGCGAGGGTCAGTTGGTGGCCCTGCTGGCGCAGGGGCTCAAGAATAAGGAAATCGCAACCGCGATGAACCTTTCCGAGGGCAGCGTGAAGGTTTACCTTTCCCGGCTGTTCCAGAAGCTGGACGTGAAAGACCGGCTGGAACTGGCTTTATTCGGCCTGAAGAATCTGACGCCGGACATGGCCGCTCCGGCGCCGGAGCCGGATTCGAAAGTGCCGATCTGGCAGACGCCCCGATCCTTTTTTCTGGACAAACATTCCGGCGTGCGGCGCCGCGCATCTTCCTCTGGAGTCAACCCATCGGGAGTCAACCCATCGGGAATCGGCCCATCGGGAATGAAGAAGAGCAGCCCGGTTCACACCTGAAGTCGTTTAATTAATCCGTGGCTACGGGCTTAGCTGGCAAGTCGTTTAAGCCGGAGCCGCTATGCCGGACCGAATATTCTTCAGGGCATGGCGATGTTCGGCGGCCAGAACGATTCCATAGCACGCGGCGAGGTGGAATAATCCCAGGCTCGCGGCGGTCGCCAGAACGCCAAACAGGGTTGAGGGGGGGACGAAATACAGCAGCGCCAGCCCAACCAGCGTGGTCAGAACGGACGCGAGGAGGGGACGAACGTAGATGCTGGCGAGCATCCCGGAGTACGGGATCCCGAGTGCCCGGCTGACCGACCAGGAAGGCCGCAACCCCCGCCCCAGAAACAACGAGACAGCCCACGCCGCTGCGACCCAGAGGGGCCGGGATGGCAGGAAAACCAGCCAGCCACACAGCATAATGAGCGACTCAACCACCACGCCGTAGTTGTACGCCCGGTGTTTGGCCATCCCGAAGAGCGTGCCGATCGAGTGGATATGCGCGGAGGAACCAAACGCAAACCCGAAGCCGAGCCAGGGAATCAGGGGCAGACAGTGTTCGGCTACGACCGGCCCTACCCACACGGTGAACAACGATCTGCCGAACAGAAGCAGGAACAGATAAACGAAGATGAACATCGCGAACGAGTAGCGATTCAGATAAAGGACGGTGCGCCGGAGCGCCCCGCGATCATCTTCCGCCGCCAACCGGGCACTCAGGCTGGAGGTCATGCTTCCCACTTGAGAGAGCACTTCGTAGAGATTGGTGAGCAGACGCAAGACCAGGCTGAAATAGCCGACGCTCGCTGTGTCTTTCATCATGGCGAGCAGCACGATTGGTCCGTTCTGCAGGAACTGCAACGAAACAGTTCCCAACAGCGTCGGCAGGCCATAGTGGAGCAACTGCCGGAAGATGGCCCGGTCGAACTCCCCGGAAAGGATGCGGAAACCCGGAAAGCTCTTGCGAAATACCCAGCCCAACATGACGAAGCCGCACCAGAATGCCACCACGGTTGCCCAGCCCAGGCCCAGGAGGCCCATCTTGTAATGGAGGGACAAAAGGCACAGCGAGGTGCGGATTACGCTCACGCTGATGTTGATGCGGCTGATGGCGGGAAAATTCTGCAGGCCTTCGAGTGCCGCTTTCGCCACGTTAAACAGCAACTGCAACGTCATCGTGAATCCCGTCATCCGCAGCAGGACGACATAATCGGATTCGAGTTCATGAGGGATGTTGAAAAGGCGCGCGGAGGGTTTGGCGCCCAGAAACACCGCGAGTGTTACCACTAATGCGATACAGCTGAAATACAGGATGCTGGCGTTCAGGGTTTTGTACAGGCGCGGCAGGTTGTTCAGCGCGCTGTACTCGGCCACATACTTGACGGTGGCGGAGCGGATACCCAGGTCCGCGATATTCAGGTAATCCAGCATGCTGAAAACCAGCGCCCAGACGCCGAACGCCTGAATACCCAGACCCTGGACCACCTGTCGGCTGAGCACCACGCCGCCGATTACCGAAACCGTGAAAGACAGAGCGTTCCAGAAAAGCAGCACGGCGAAGCGCGCGGAACGGGAACTCATGCCGGCTTCCCGTCCGCCGGGGTCACGTGGGGAGGAAAGAAACGAAGCACTGCTTTCGGGTGCGGTATTATCCTCGATCGCAGGGTCAACATGCAGCAGAGTTTTAGCAGGAGTGGAGCCGAGTCTGGACAGCCAACCAGAGGCCGGAGACCGTAAGTTCACGGTGTGTGGCCCGGTTTGTGTGATTGCTGCCTGCCAGAAAGGCGATTTTAGCACAATTGGGGACTTTCCGTCGAACCCGGCCTTTGACAACGCTTTTGGCTTGACACTCCTGGCGTTGACAAACTTGCTCCGCCAACTGGCGGCGGGACGCGGCCATGCGGACCGATGCAGCCGCCACGCTTTTTGCCTCCGCGTGAGCAGCCGCCGGATTCCCGCTATACTGCTTGCGAAGGCTCAAAAAATGAAGAATTTCCCTCTGGCCGCGGCTGCCCTTGCCGCACTTCTTTGCACTGCCGCCTACGGCCCGGCTCAGACCCTTCCCAAGGGCGTCGCCAAAGTTACGTCGGTGGAAGGCATTACGGAATACCGGCTGGATAACGGCCTGCGATTCCTCGTCTTTCCGGACGCTTCGAAGCCCACGATGACGGTCAATATGACGTATCTGGTGGGTTCCCGCCATGAAGCGGCGGGCGAGGGCGGCATGGCCCACCTGCTCGAGCACATGGTGTTCAAGGGCAGCCCGAAGCACACCAACATTCCCCAGGAACTGACCGAGCACGGCGCGAAACCGAACGGCAGCACCACGTGGGACCGGACCAACTACTTCGAGACTTTTCAGGCGACGGACGAGAACCTGAAATGGGCGCTCGATCTGGAATCGGACCGCATGATGAACTCTTTCATCAAAAAAGAGGATCTTGACAAAGAGTTTTCGGTCGTCCGTAACGAGTTTGAAATGGGCGAGAACAACCCGTTCAACGTCACGTTCCAGCACACCATGGCGGCGGCGTATTCGGTGCACAGCTACGGGCGTCCGGTGATCGGCAACAAATCCGACGTGGAACGCGTGCCGATCGACCGCCTGCAGGTTTTCTATCACAAGTATTACCAGCCGGACAACGCGGTTCTGACCATCGCCGGCAAGATCGACGAGCCGAAGATTGTCGAGATGGTGAACAGTTATTTCGGCGCGATTCCCCGGCCGACGCGCGTGCTTTCGCCGACGTACACGGTGGAACCCGTGCAGGACGGCGAACGGACTACGGTGGTTCGCCGTGTCGGCGACATCCAGATGCTGATCGCGGCCTACCACATGCCGGACGGCGCGCATCCCGATATCGAGGCGCTGGATATTCTGGCAAGCGTACTCGGCGAAGAGTCTTCCGGCCGTCTTTACAAAGCCCTGGTGGACAACAAGAAGGCCAGCCAGGTGTTCGGTCAGACCATCGAGAATAACGAACCGGGCATCATTATGTTCGGCGCCATTCTGGGGAAGGGCGACTCGCTCGACGATGCCCGCAAGATCCTGCTCGACACGATTGCCGGCGTGGCGAAAGAGCCACCCAGTAAAGACGAGGTGGAGCGGGCGAAAACCCGGCAGATGCAGCAGATCGAACAGATGCTGCGAAATTCCGAAGGTCTCGGCCTGACGCTCAGTGAGTTTTTGGCACAGGGCGACTGGCGTTTGCTGTTCCTGGAACGGGACCGCCTGAAGAACGTCAAGCCGGAGGATGTGCAGCGCGTTGCCGCCGCTTACCTGAAAGATTCGAACCGCACGATCGGTGAGTTCATTCCGGACGCCAAACCCGACCGCGCGGAGATTCCCGCGAAGAGCGATCTGGCCGCGGCTCTGAAGGATTACAAAGGCGAAGCCGCCATGGCACAGGGCGAGGTTTTCGACCCCTCCACGAAGAACATCGAAGCGCGCACGGAGCGGTATGCGCTGCCTTCCGGCATGAAGGTCTCGCTGCTGCCCAAGAAGACGCGCGGCGCGAACGTCAATGCCGTCATCAGCCTGCACTTCGGCGATCTCGACGGGCTGAAGGATAAGCAGACGGTGGCGGGTCTCGCCGGCTCCACCCTGATCCGGGCCACGAAGAACAAGAACCGCCAGCAGATTCAGGACGAGATCGACCGTCTGAAATCGCAGCTCAGCGTGCAGGGCGGGGCGACCGGGGCCAGCGTTTCCATCGAAACCACCCGGGAAAATCTGCCGGGCGTGCTGCGCCTGGCCGGTGAAATTCTGAAGGAGGCCACGGTTCCGGACGCCGAGTTCGAACTGATCCGGAAGGAACGTCTGACGGGCCTTGAAAACTCGCGCAATGAGCCGCAGGCTCTGGCGCCGACGATGCTGCAGCGCACGTTGTATCCGTTTCCGAAGGGCGACGTACGCGGCGCGCGCACCATCGAGGAGCAGATTGCCGAGGTGCAGGCCGCCAAGGTAGCGGACGCGCGCGCCTTCTACAAGAACTTCTACGGGGCATCCAATGCCGAACTCGCCGTGGTCGGCGATTTCGATCCCGCGGAGGTGAAGAAGGCGGCGGCCGATCTGTTCGGCAACTGGAAGAGCCCGGCGCGGTTCGAGCGGGTGAAGACCGGCTTCGCGAAGGTGGCGCCGGTTAATCAGTCGATCGAAACCCCCGACAAAGCGAACGCAGTCTTTTTCGCGGGCTTGCGTCTGAACGTGAGCGATCAGGATCCCGATTACGCCGGCCTTGTGCTCGGCAACTATATGCTCGGGGGCGGCTTTATGAATTCCCGCCTGGCGACCCGCATTCGCGTGAAAGACGGACTCAGTTATGGCGTGAGTTCCGGACTTTCCGCCAAGGCGATCGAGAAAGACGGGCAGTTTCAGGTGTTTGCGATTGCGGCTCCGCAGAACATCGCGAAAGTGGAAGCGGCGTTCAAAGAGGAGATGGAGCGCGCTTTGAAAGAAGGCTTCACGCAGAAGGAACTCGACGCGGCCCGGGATGGCTGGCTGCAGTCCCGCGTGGTGCAGCGGGCCGAAGATCGTTCGCTTGCGGGGCTGCTGGCAGGCCGCGATTACGACGGCCGGACGCTCGCGTGGGACGAACAGCTCGAAGCGAAGGTAAAAGCGCTGAAGACGGAAGATATCTCCGCCGCGATGCGCCGCCATCTGGACGTCTCGCAGATCAGCATTATCAAGGCGGGGGACTTCAGCAAGAAGTGATCGTTCGCACGGCCGGGACTGCCCGCCCATTGCTTCCGGCATCGCGCATCGTTAGTGTGGTGCCGTTGTCGCAGGAGGAGAAGGCATGGACTTTACCGGCACGCTGCGCACGATTCTGAATCGCAAGGGTTCCGCCGTCAGTTCCATTTCGCCGGATGCCACGGTCTACGAAGCCGTGGCACGCATGGCGGAGGAGGATATCGGCGCCCTGGCGGTGCTCGAAAACCACCGGCTGATCGGCATTTTTTCCGAGCGCGATTACGCGCGTAAGGTGATCCTGCTGGGACGCGCGTCGCGGGACACCACGGTTCGCGAGGCAATGACGCATCCGGCGATCACCGTGCCGCCGGAGGAATCCGTGGAAGACTGCATGCGGCTCATGATCCACCGGAGAAACCGGCATGTACTGGTGGTGGACCGCGGGGAACTGTGCGGCATCGTCTCGATCGGCGACCTGGTGAATTCGATCATCTCGGCGCAGGCCGCGACCATCGATCACCTTACGAGTTATATTGCGGGCGGTTATCCCGGTTAAGGATCAAACTCCCCGCCGCGTCCTTTGTCATGGTCCAACCGGCCGGCACGAGCGTGGTGGAACCGTAGTCGGTAACCAGCAGCGGTCCTGGCTGGGGCTTCGCGGGGAAGGCGTCCCGCGGTCCGGCGGGAACCTTGCGCCAGCGTCCCGCGATCCAGACCTTCCGGGAACCCGGCGCGCCCGCCTGACGCCGCGGGATCTTCAGGGACGGCCTTGGGACCGCCACCACCGCGCGCACGCGCAGGGTGACGGTTTCGGTGGCGCGGTGCGGATCCGAATAACCGTAAACCTGCTGGTGCGCGCGGTGAAAATCGCCGCCTGCGGGGATGGTGAGTTCGTAACTCTGACCGGCGTAGCGCACGTCGGCGAAGCGATGCAGTTCCGCGCCTCGCACGTCTTTGGCCGCCTGCTTTTCCAGGTTGCGGAAGCGCGCTTCCAGATCGGTGGCGCCGAGGGCCCCAATGGAGTAGTCCCGGGTGCGGTCGGCCAGCAGCATTCCCAGTGCGGAGAGAGCACCGGCCAGGCGCGGAACGATCACGGTGGTCACGCCGAGTTCGGCCGCCAGTTCGCAGGCGTGGAGTCCGCCGCCGCCGCCGAATGCGACGAGAGGAAAATCGCGCGGGTCTTCGCCGCGTTCCACGGAGACGCCGCGAATGGCGCGTTCCATGTTCGAATCCGCGACCCGGATAATGGCGGCTGCCGCGGCCACGGGATCGAGGCCAAGTTGGGCGCCGATGCGCGCCACGGCCGCTTCGGCCCGCGCGGGGTCCAGGTGCATCTCGCCGCCCACCAGTTGATCGGCTGCAATGCGGCCCAGCACCACGTGCGCATCCGTGACGGTTGCGCCTTCGCCGACGCCATAACAGGCAGGCCCGGGCACCGCGCCGGCACTCTGTGGGCCGACGCGCAGGCTGCCTCCGGCGTCGACGTAAGCAAGCGACCCGCCGCCGGCGCCCACGGTGTGGATATCCAGCATGGGAACACGGACTGGGAACGATTCGATGCGCGCTTCGGTGGTGAGTCTCGGCTCCTGACCGGCCAGCGCGACGTCCGTGGAGGTGCCGCCCATGTCGAACGTCAGGGCCTTTTTGAATCCGGCGAGGCGGGCGATTTCGACGCCACCGACGATCCCGCCCGCGGGTCCGGAGAGAATGGTGCGCACGGCGTTCCGGCGCGCTTCTCCGGCCGTCAGCAGGCCTCCGTTCGACTGCATGATCGCCACGGGCCAGCGGCACCCGGCTTCGAGTTCGCCGAGGTAGCGATCCATCAGCGGACCCACGTAAGCGTTGATCACGGTGGTGCTGGCGCGCTCGAATTCCCGGAATTCCGGCGACACGTCGCAGCTGGCGCAGACGTAGGCGCCGCTGCCGCGCAGCGCTTCCAGCAAAGCGCGTTCATGGGCGTCGTTCTGATACGAGTGCAGCAGGCAGATGGCGACGGATTCCGCGCCGGCCAGCCTTTCGGCCAGATTGCCGGGCTGCAGCGGACGCTCGATGGCGCCGTCGAAGAGAATTCGCTCATCCACGCCGAAGCACATGTCGGGGGCCACCAGAGGACGCGCCGGGAAAGGAGTGAGATTGTAGAGTTCCGGCCGGTTTTGCCGGCCGATGGCGATCAGGTCTTCGAAGCCGCGCGTGGTGACGAAGGCCGTCTTCGCGCCCTTTCGCTCCAGAAGAGCGTTGGTTGCCACCGTGGAGCCGTGAACGAGGTCGGCCCTGGTTCGCGCGGGGACGGCGCGCGCGATTCCCGCAAGGATCACACTGGCCGGCGACGCCGGACTGGACCGCAATTTGAACGACTCCAGCCGGCCGTCGTCGTGCAGAACGGCGAAGTCTGTAAAGGTGCCTCCCGAATCAATACCAATCCGCATGGGAAAATAAAAGGGCTTCTTCCCCTAAGGTACCTCCCTACATTGAAACTACTTTTTATCGGCGATATTTTCGGCCATGCGGGCCGCAGCATTGTCGCGGACCATCTGGCGGATATCCGGGCCTCGCAGGGCATTGATGTGGTGATCGCGAACGGCGAAAACTCGGCCGCGGGCTTCGGCATCACGCCCAATATCGCCGAGGATCTCTTTCGTTCCGGCATCGACGTGATGACGTCCGGCAATCACATCTGGGACAAGCGGGACATTTACGATTACCTGAGTCGGCAGCCCCGGCTGATCCGGCCGGCCAACTATCCCGTTCCCGCTCCCGGCTCGGGCCTTTATATTCACGAGACGCGAAGCGGCGCGAAATGCGCCGTGATGAATCTGCAGGGCCGGGTGTACATGGCCAACACCGATTGTCCGTTCCGGAAGATCGATCAGGTGCTGGCGGGCATTCCGGAAGAAGTGAAAGTCCGGTTCGTCGATTTCCATGCCGAGGTGACCAGCGAGAAGGTGGCGATGGGCTGGTATCTGGACGGACGTGTTTCGGCGATGGTGGGGACGCACACGCATATTCCCACCGCCGACACGCGCATCCTGCCGGGCGGCACGGCGTACCAGACAGACTGCGGTATGACCGGACCTTACGATTCCGTCATCGGCGTGGAAAAGGAGCCGGTTATCCAGAAATTTCTGACGGCGATGCCGATCAAGATGGAAGCGGCGAAGGGCTGCGTCGAACTGCACTCGGTGATCGTGGACGTGGATGAGGCAACCGGCAAGGCGCTTTCGATTCGCCGGCATACCGTAAAGGGCGACTAAAGCGTTTTCGCTGAGTGGTCACATGGGCTGCCTGACGTAAATCAAAACGGGCCTGCCCAGGGCGCCGCCGCCGCTGGGATGGCTGTTTTGCAGGATGATCACCTGGACCGGATTGGTGGGGAGCGTCACGACGTCTGTCGGGATTTTCACGTTCACCTGCCAGACGCCGACCAGACCCGGCGCCAGACCGGCATACTGCACGTCCGGGCCGGTGATGATCGGCTCTTTCAGGGACGGAGAAATGATGACCGTGGGCGGGCGGGACGACGGAAGCGCCTTGTTCGAGACATCGCCGTCCGGAGGAGCGCCATCCACCACACCCTGGCCGGTGCCATAGAGCGTAATAAAGTGACCTGCGACGGCCGGATTGGTTTGCGTATTCAGCGTATTGTCTTCGTTCACCGCGATCGCCGCCCCGCTGCCGTTGGCGGCCTGGGTGAAGATACCGGGCACTGCGTCGAGGAACGCTACCGTTGTGTCCCCGAGGAGTCTGCCGGTGGACGTCTCGATCACCTGCAGGCTGCCCGTTCCGGACTGGGGCGCGCTCATGGGGACCTGGAAGTTGATCTGGTCCGTGCCGGTGAAGAAGAGCGGCACGGCCATGCCGTTCAATAGAACCTGGATCCCGTTCAGCTCCCGCGGCAACGGAAACTTATAGGCTGGCGCGGATTGCGCCGAGGTACCGAACTGGTGAAAGTTCCCCGTGGAATATAGCGCGGCGATCATGCCCGGCGCCAACTGGTTTCCATAGATGAAGTTCGCGGCATTCAGACTGGAGAGGCCGGGGTAATGGATCACCACGCGGTTGGCGGAATCGGCGATAAAAATATTTCCCCACGCATCCTCGGCGAGTGCCCGCGGGCTCGCCGCCGGAATGCTCGCATTTGAGGCGAAGTTCGGACTGGTGGCGAGAACGTTAAATTGCGGAAAGCGAATCGCCGAATTGCTGCCGGCGTCGGCCACCCAGATATCGCCCGTGATCCGGTTGACATGCATACCGCGCGGGCTGGAAAGGCCGGTGGTCAGAACGATGGCCGCGTGCGCGCCGGAACTGGACGTCGGAGCGTGGTCGAAAATCATTACCCGGCCATTTCCGGAATCCGCCACGTACAGACGATCGTCGTTATCGGTCGCGATGTGATGCGGTGAATTCAGCTGGCTGTCGCCGTTGCCGGAACCGGCGGCGGAAAAGGTGGTCTGGCCAAAAACGATGGTGGCGGATTCCCCGCTGGTAAACGTTTTGGAATTGCCGGGGAAGAACAGGACCCGGTGGTGAACGGAATCGGACACCAGCAAGCCATGATCGCTGGCCTGCGAAAGGCCGTAAGGCGCCGCCATGGTGCGCGCGGTAGCGTCCGTGATTTTGGTGAAGAAGCTGACCTGACCCAGAACCAGGTCCGCGGCTTCCAGAGAGCCGGGAGTGTAGTTCTCAAACGGTTTGGGGAACCGGACGACTCTGCCGTTGCCGGTGTCCGCCACGTAGAGGTTGCCATCGGTATCCACGTAGAGACCGGTGGGCGTCAGCAGACCGGACTGGTTGGGCCGGTTCGCGTCGTTCGAGGGGTAGTTCGCGAGCGAACGCTGGAAATCGGGCTGCCCAATGACGATATCGGCCTTCGCGCCGGGCTGCAGGTTGCGGAGATCTTTATAGCCGAGAATCCGGTTGTTATAAGTGTCCGCAATGTAAAGATGCGGCGGCGAAGAGGCCAGATCGATCGCAACGCCGGCGTCCACGGTGTTCGAACCGAACGAAGAAAAGTTGAGCTCACGGCCTTCGATCAGATTGGGCGAATTCAAATTCAGCCCGTCCTGCCCTAAAACGCGGGTGGCAGGAGCGAAACCGGACCCGGACGAGGGCAGCACCACCACACGATGGTTGAGGGAATCCGCGACGAAGAGTTCGGTGCCGGAAAAGACCGCCGCCGCGGGATGTGAAAGGGTGGAAGGCCCCGCGGAGGGTTGGCCCTGATTGATGCTACCGGAGATAAAGTCGGTCTGTCCGATAACCTGAACGGCGGCCTGATTGAGGCTGTTCGAAGTCCACTGCTCAAAAGGAGGGTAGAGCAGGAGGCGACTGTTCAGTGTATCGGCAATACCCATCTGGCTGCCTACCGGGAACAGCGCGCTGGTTCCGCCATTCAGCTGGAGTTCACTCACCGCCGGCGGCTGCACGGTATCAAGATCGACTCCCAAGAGCCGGGTGGCGAGTTGGCCGGTCCGAAAAGGCGGCGTCCAGACCAGAATGCGGCTGCGCTGATTCGAGGCCGATTCGGACACAAAGAGCCGTCCGCCGGAATCGAAAGCGATGCCTGTGGGGGAGAGCACGCCGGACAAGGTCGTCGTGGTTCCCGTGAATGAGCTACTGACGAAGTCCTGCTGACCCAGCACCAGATCGGCGGCGGGGCCGGGCACGGCCTGACTTCCGAGCACGGACGCGCTGAAGCGCAGAACCCGGTTGTTTCCGGGGTCGGCAACCCACAGATTTCCCGCCGTATCGAACGTGAGATAGGAGATGAGCGTTGAACCGGAAGAAGCAAGCGCCAGCGTCTGCGCGGAAATGCCGCCCTGATTCGCGCCGCTGGTGGTGAAAGACTGCTGCCCGATGACGAAATCGGGTACCTGGTCGCTCGATTGCGCAAAAGGTTTGGGAAAGCGGAGAATCCGGTTGTTGCCCGAGTCGACGACATAGACATTGCCCGAGGCATCGACGGCAATGCCGGTGGGAGAGGCGAATCCGGCGGATCGGGCACGGCCCGGCCCCTGCGGAGTGGTCGTGACGAAATCAGGCTGGCCCAGAACGACGTTGGCCTTCTGGCCGTTGGCGAACGCCACCGCGCTCCGGAAGCCGAGGACGCGGTTGTTTCCCGTGTCTACTACATAGAGACCAGGCGGATTCGTGCTCGTGTCGAGAGCGAGACCCTGAGGAGCCAGGAACTCGCGGCCTTCCACGAGATTCGGATTGAAACTGGTCACCTGCAAAGACGTTTGCCCGACAACGCGGGTCGGAGTCGGATTCAGGGTGATCTGCGCGATCGCCTGAGGCAGCGCGAGGACGCAGGAGAAAACGATGGCGACGGCGGATCTCATTATGAAATAAACCAGTTATGAATCGATGCGCGTTAGCGGACGAGAAGTCCGCACACTCGCAACATAGCACGGTTGAGGGCCATTCCTTTATCCCCCTGAGGCAAAAAGGGCTAACGCTGCACAGTTGGCGGAGTCCGGTCTCGTAAACTGGTTGTTTGCGCGTCTCCGCGGTGAGTTATCTCAATACTTGGCCATTGGTGTGGGGCTTTCGAAACGGTCCACAGCAAGGGCTTTTCGATTTCCGGTTCGATCTGCCGGCGATTTGCGCGGCTGCGGTGGGAAACGGCGAGGCCGACATCGGGCTGGTGCCGTGCGGCGAGCTGGACCGGCTGCAACTGGATTTTCTGCCCGATCTGGGTATTGCCTGCGACGGGCCCGTGCGCAGTATTCTGCTGATTTCGCAGCGGCCTTTCGATCAGATCCGGACCCTCGCCGCGGATTCCGGCTCCCGCACGTCGGTGGCGCTGACCCGAATCATTCTGGCCGAGCGCTACGGCTGCCGCCCGGAAATCCGGAGGCAGAGTCCGCGGCTGGAAGAGATGTTGTCGGGAAGCGACGCGGCGCTGATCATCGGCGATCCGGCGCTCCGGCTGGATCCGGAACAACTGCCTTATTACACGATGGATCTGGGGGAGGAGTGGACCCGCTGGACCGGGCTCCCGATGGTGTTCGCGGTCTGGGCAGGCCACAAAGCGGCGCTGACGCGTGACGCGGCGGAGGCTTTTTTGGCGTCCTGGCGGTGGGGACGGGACCATATGGATGAGATTGTGCGGCAGGCATGCGAGGAACGCGGGTTCCCGGAGCCTCTGGCCCGTGAGTATCTGACGCGCCACATCGTTTTTGAGCTTTCCCCTAAACATCTGGAGGGATTGGAGTTGTACAGAAATTTTGTGCGCGCCCTGGATACTTTTGCAATTCCGGTTTGATCTTGGGCGCGGATGGTGTAATATCAAAGAAACCTTCCTGTAGTTGCTCCTCAGTAGCTCAATGGTAGAGCATTCGGCTGTTAACCGAAGGGTTGTAGGTTCGAATCCTACCTGAGGAGCCAAATTCTGTCCCTCCGAACGCCAACGCCCCGTTGGTTGACACCATCCGTCTTGCGCTCCTCCGCAAGATATCCCTAATACTCGCCTATATTTCCAGAGGATTCTGTTCTCCCTGTCCGGTCGCGGAGAGTCGGCGTGGTTGCTCCCGTTAGCCCTTGCGGCACACGTTCGCCTGAATTCTCCGTTTCTCCAGAGAGTGCCTCGGCGCGGTTAACGCGTTTCGTATCTCGGTCTACAATTTCGAACTGCGGCGAATGTTTACAGCGCGACGTGGTCCCTGCGCCGAATGCACCAGAAAGCGGTTCTCGGCGGCGGCAGAGTTTTCGGGTCGGATTTGAAATACTTTGGCGGGGCAGGCGCTTCGGCGCTTCGCAAGAACTGCGTGTCGCCTCGATCAGACGTACACCGCGTGCGTCCCAATTTTCTCATCGGAGGAGTAACGCAAGATGATCTGTCCGTGTTTCCGCGTATTTGTCAAGTCGTCGGGAACTGGTCGGCTCAAGGGCAAATAAGTCATAACGCGCTCCCTCGGCGGAATATCCGTCTGTGGGTCGTACCATTGGGTGCCGAACTTCAGTTCGTAGGCGCCGCTCTCCGCGTCTTTAAATGCCCTCGGGTAAATCGGAAGCGCGCTCTTCCTTTTGACTGTCCCGAGAAACCTTACCTCATTCTTGAAGAGGGCGCGCGAGATGTGAATAGGGGAGTTGCCGGTATTCGCTATGAAGATGCCGAGCGCGTAATCGTAGTGCTCATGGTGGTCCCGCGCACGCAAGTCGATATTCTGCGTATGGACTGACAGATGAGGGTGGTTGTTCCGAGCGTTCCCGGCTTTTGGGCGCAACTTCGAAATCAGTGCAATCAGACCGCTCAATAGGAACACGCCCAGTCCCGAGAAGAACCACTGGTAGTGCTTTGAGACGAGGTCAACGATCTCCGACATTACACTTTATGTTAAGCGGCTCGCTGGCCCGTCGGGACCCCACTTCTGTCGCAGCTTCGCGGTTAACGCGTTTTCGCGTCTCGGTTTACACTTTTCGAACTCCCTGCGTATGTTTACAGCGAAGGGTGCTCGCGCACTTTTCATTAAGCAATCGACAGCGGAACGACCGCCAAGCGGACTTTCGTTGTGGTGCCAATCCACAGCGAGGTGAATCGTCTTGGGCATCCCGACAGAAGACCTGCAATCCATCGCCAGCATCCTTGCCGCTGGCTATCTCCGTCATCGCGACCAACTTCGGCGCGCGGTTCCCCGACTTGACTGTTCCGAAACTTCGAGCCGTCATGGACACGAGGTTAACGGCTATGAGAACGGAGAACGGAATGGAGACCGCGATGCGGAAAGAGATTGACGAGTTGAGCCGGATGACAGTCGGCCAGCTCCGGCAGAAGTACATTGAGGCGTTCGGCGAGGAGTCCCGATCGAATCACAAGCAGTTCCTGTTTCGGAGGATCGCCTGGCGGATTCAGGCTCTGGCCGAGGGTGAATTGCCAGGCGGAACCGGCGGGTTCGTTCTGCTGGAACCACTGCAGTTGGCGGCGCGTATCATCATGATTGATGCCTCGGCCGACAACAACCCCATCGGCACCGTCACCCGCACCACGCCCCGCTTCTCGCGCGATTACCCACCCACCCTCACCGCCCACGACATCGGCGTCAAAGACCTCCTCGACGTCTTCCACATGCGCGGCAGTGACCACGAGGTTGTGCTCTACGCCATCACAATCGATCCGCAGCAGCCCATCCGTATGAGTCTCTCGCCAGAGGGCGAAGCAGCCGCCGCAGAAGCCGTGCAGCGGATACTGGCAGAATTGCAAGCCCAGGCTGCAACATAGACACGTTTCGTCCCTCCACCTCGAAATTGCGTCTCTCAACTTGCCTGAGTTCAGCCCTCCATGAATAATGGGAACCGCTTGCGATTCCGTTGAACCACGTCGCCAAGCGAGGAGATGGGATGAACAAGTTCGTATGCAAGGCTGGAATGCTGGCTGTGCCGGTGTTCGTTATTGCGCTTACTTTAACCCTCCAGGCTCAGAGCGCAGCAAAGCTGACCGCCGTACCTCTTCCTCCCATGGGCTGGTCATCGTGGAACAGCTTCTCCAATACGGTGGATTCTTCGATAATCGTTGACCAGGCAAAGGCCATGATTTCGACTGGAATGCACAAGGCCGGCTATCAGTACATCAATATCGACGAGGGCTGGTGGCTGGGCAAACGCGACGCGCAGGGCAACTTTATCGTGGAAGCTTCGGCCTGGCCCGCGCTGGCCCCCGGCGAGAAGGCCGGAGACATGGCGAATATTGTGCGCTTCATTCATGGCCTGGGCTTGAAGGCGGGCATCTATACCGACGCGGGCCGGAACGGGTGCGGGACCGACTATCCGGATATTGGCCCGGGCTATCCGAATGAAGGCAGTGAAGGTCACTACGAGCAGGACTTTTTGCAGTTTGTCAGGTGGGGATTCGACTACGTGAAGGTGGACTGGTGCGGGGGCAACAAGGAGAATCTGGATCCCGCAGTGCAATACGCGGAGATAGCCCGCGCTATTTTGCGAGCGCAGAAGATTACGGGACACTCCCTCTAC
>Ga0118677_10006158_pt1 | contig 20497 bp, 19 predicted proteins | sample AliMusrvi5mmetaG_FD_86154 | JGI IMG/M metagenome (GOLD analysis project Ga0118677, IMG submission 86154)
ACCTGGGTGGTGCCGGTCTGCGAGAAGGGCGAAGGCTGGCTGACCTGGGGCGTTTCGGTGACCTTGATCGTCAGGTTGCCCTGGGCGATGGCCACGGTGGAGATGCGCACATCGGCGCCCATCACGATCACGCCGCTGGTCTCGTCGATGATGACCTTGGCGCCCTGGTCGGGATCCACCTTCACCTGCTCGATGTCGGTCAACAGCGCCATGACGCCGCCCGGATAGTTGGCCGGCACCGCCAGTTCGATATTGGAAGGATCGGTGGCCATGGCCGAGCTGCCGCCCAGATAGGCGTTGACCGCCTTGGCGATGCGGGTGGCGGTGGTCAGGTCGGGATTGAGCAGCGACAGTTTCAGGTTGGACAGGCTGGCCAGCTTGAAGCCGGTGTCCTTTTCCACGATGGCGCCGTTGGAGATGCGGCCCGCGGTGGGCACGCCGCGCGTCACGCTGGAGGCATCGCCCTGGGCGGAGAAGCCGCCGATGGCGACCGGCCCCTGGGCCAGGGCATAGATCTGGCCGTCAGCGCCGAACAGGGTGGTGACAAGCAGGGTACCGCCCTGCAAATTCTTAGCGTCGCCCATGGCGGACACCGAAACGTCGATGCGCGAACCGGGAGCCGCGAAAGCGGGAAGGCTGGCGGTCACCATCACGGCGGCGACGTTCTTGGTCTGCATGACCTGGCCGCGGGTGTTGGTGCCCAGGCGCTCCAGCATGGTCTGGATGCTCTGCTGGGTGAAGGGCGCGTTCTTCAGGCTGTCGCCGGTGCCGTTCAGGCCGACCACAAGGCCATAGCCGACCAGCATGTTGTCGCGGATGCCCTGTACCTCGACCAGGTCCTTGACCCGGGAGAATGCAAAAGCCGGGGAGGCCGCAATGGCGGCTCCCACGATCAAGGCGGCGAGACGAAGGGTATAAGGTGCGCGCATATCCGGGCTTCTGCCTTTGGTGTACGCGCATGTCTTTGCCAGTTTCGTGCCGGACGGGGCACGAAATTACTCCAACAAAATCAATGGCTTGAACAGTGTTCGGAATGGTCAATTCGGCCGGCGGCAAGTTTTACCGGGCCTAGGCTGCCGCCGGGGCATGATCGGTGCCTTTGGTGCCGATCATCAAGGCGAGGAAGGCGGCGGCGACCGCGACGAAGCCGGCGACCACAAATGAGTCCAGATAGGATCCGGTGGCGGTGCGTGATGCACCGGCAAAGAAGGCGGCGCTGGCCGCCCCGATCTGGTGGCTGGCCGAAATCCAGCCGAACAGGATGGGCGCCTTTTTGGTGCCGAACACCTTGTTGGCGATGGCCAGGGTCGGCGGCACGGTGGCGATCCAGTCCAGGCCGTAGAACACTGCGAACAGCGACAGGCCATAGAAAGTGAAATTGGCGAAGGGCAGATAGATCAGCGACAGCCCGCGCAAGCCGTAATAGGCGAACAACAGTTTGCGCGGATCGATGCGGTCGGTCAGCCAGCCCGACGCGGTGGTGCCGACCAGATCGAACAGGCCCATGATGGCGAGCAGCCCGCCCGCCGCCACCGCTTCCATGCCGTGATCGTGGCACAGCGCGATCATGTGCGTGCCCACCAGCCCATTGGTGGTGAAGCCGCAGACAAAGAAGGTAATGGCCAAGAGCCAGAAGGGCCGCGACTTCACGCCTTCGCCCAGCGCGCTGAACGCGGCCTTCAAGGGATTTTTGCGCTCCCGGATTTCGGGCGGGTGATCGGGATCGGCGCCGAACGGCACATGGCCCACATCCGCCGGCCATTCCGGCAGCAGGAAAAACACCACCGGAATCAGCAGCGCCATAGCGCAGGCGACGCAGATCACCACCGGCTGCCAGCCATGACCTTGTGCGATGGCCGACAGGACGGGAATGAAAATCAATGTGCCGGTGGAAGTGGAGGCAGCAAACAATCCCATCACCAGGCCGCGATTGGTGACAAACCAGCGATTGACGATGGTGGCCGACAGCACATTGGTGATGCAGCCCGACCCGATGCCCGAGAACAGGCCCCAGCTCAGCACCAGCTGCCAGCTTTGGGTCATGAACAGGCTGGCGGTGGAAGAAAGCGCCATCATGGCCAACGCCGCGGTGACGGTGGCGCGGATGCCGAAGCGCTGCATGGCGGCGGCGGCGAAGGGCCCGGTCAGGCCGAACAGGAAGATGCCGCAGGCCGCGGCAAAGCTGATGGTCTGGCGCGACCAGCCAAAGGCCTGCTCCCAGGGCACCATCAACACGCCGGGGGTGGAGCGCAGCCCGGCAGCCGCCAGCAGCGCCACGAAGATGATGGCGACCACGGCCAGGGCGTAATGCCGCCCAAGGAAGCTGCGCTGCATGCCTTCTTTATAGGTCAAAATAGGCGGCACGCCATGGGTGCGGGCGCATCGCCGTCTTGCTCTTAAGGCATGGGAAGCCCTATTTTCCGCCTCATGTCAGAACTGCCTGGTCCCCTTATTCCCACCTTCGTTGTTTGGGAAAACGCCTTCACGCCGGCCGAACTGGGCATGCTCACCGCCTTTGGCGATGGGCTGATACCGGAGACGGCCACTGTGAAATCCGGCGATCCTGACGGGGCCATCCGCCAGGACATCCGCATCACCCAGACGGCCTGGATGCCGCATTCGCCGCAAAGCCAGTGGATCTATGACCGCGTCCAGCGTGTCGCCCGTGCGCTGAACGACCGGTCCTACCAGTTCGATCTGCGCGGCTTTTCCGAGAATCTCCAATACACCATCTATAACGGTACTGAAGGCGGCCATTATGGCTGGCATGTCGATCAGGGGCCACTGAAAGTGCAGCGCAAATTTTCCATTTCGGTGCAGCTCAGCGATCCATCCGATTACGAAGGCTGCAACCTGGAATTTCAGGCGGGCAACAAGATCGAAACTGCGCCACGCACCCATGGCGCGATAGTCGGCTTTCCGTCTTATGTCCTGCACCGCGTCACGCCCTGTACCAGGGGCACGCGCAAGGCGCTGGTGGCATGGACGACCGGTCCCAAGCTGCGATGAGCGGATCCAACACGGCGCCCGTTGTTATCGGCGGATATAAAGTGGCGGTGTGGAAGGATGCCTTCACGCCGGCCGAGCTGGACAAGATCATTGCCATCGGCGACGGCCTGTCGCCGATGCGCGCCCAGCTCGAATATGGCAAGGACGCCGCCCAGCATCACCGCATCACCCGCGTTGCCTGGATCAATCGTGATGCCGACACCGAATGGCTTTTCGTCCGGCTGGAAGAGGTGGTGCTGCGCCTCAACAACGAGATTTACCACTACGAGCTTTATGGGCTGGAGAAAGGCCTGCAATACACCATCTATGAAGGTGCCGAAGGCGGCCATTACAACTGGCATGTGGACATGGGCACCCACAATCCGGAACCGCGCAAGATCTCGCTCAGTCTTCAGCTGTCCGATCCGGCCGATTATGAAGGCGGCCGCCTGGTGATCGAGGCCGGCGACGGCGCCTATCCGGCAGAAACCGCCCGGGGAACCATTGTCGCCTTCCCCTCCTATGTCCTGCACCGGGTGTCGCCCACCGAATCGGGCGTGCGCAAGTCGCTGGTGATCTGGGTGGCAGGCCCGGATTTCCGCTAAGCTGATAGACAGTCGCGCCGCGACTTCCTATTTTCGCATATCGCTTTGTTTTCAGGATTATCCATGCCCACCACGCTGCTTTGCATTCTGGATGGTTGGGGCTGGCGGCCGGACCCTGCGCCCGACAATGCCATCACCGCAGCCGTCACGCCCAACTACACGCGGCTGCTGGCGGAATGCCCGCATGCGCTGCTGGCGACCTCGGGCGGCGCGGTGGGATTGCCCAAGGGCCAGATGGGCAATTCCGAAGTGGGTCACATGAATATCGGCTCAGGCAGGGTGGTGGCCCAGGATCTGCCGCGCATCGACGTCGCCATCGAGGATGGATCACTGGCGCGCCGCCCCGTTCTGCTGGCGCTGATCGACAAGGCCAAAAGCGCCCAGCGCGCGATGCATATCATGGGCCTGATGTCGCCCGGCGGGGTGCATTCCCATCAGGATCACATCGCCGCCCTGGTGAAGATCGTCAGCGCCGCCGGTGTGCCGGTGTTCGTGCATGCCTTTCTGGACGGCCGCGATACCCCGCCCAAAAGCGCGCGCGAATTCGTGGCGAAATTCCTGGGCGACATCCAGGGACTGGCCGGCGTGCGGCTGGCCACTTTATCGGGGCGCTATTACGCCATGGACCGGGACAAGCGCTGGGACCGGGTGCAGCAATGCCATGACATGATTGTGGATGCGTCGGGCCGCCGTTTCGACGACGCGGCAACGGCGATCCAGACCTCTTATGACGCCGATATCACCGACGAGTTTCTGGTGCCGTGCGTGCTGGGCGATTATGCCGGAGTGGAAGACGGCGATGTACTGCTGTTCGCCAATTTCCGCGCCGACCGGGCGCGGGAAATTTCCGCCGCTCTGGTGGACAAGGGTTTTGCCGGCTTCACACGCGCGCGCGTGGCGCATTTTGGCAGTGCGGCGGGTCTCACCGAATATTCGGAAAGCCTGAAGCCGCTGATGGGCGCGGTGTTCCCGCCTGAAGATGTGCGCGAGACTTTGGGCGAGGTGATCGCGCAACATCACATGAAACAGCTGCGCATCGCCGAGACCGAGAAATACGCCCATGTCACTTTCTTCCTGAATGGCGGCCGCGAAGACGTGTTCGAAGGCGAGGACCGCATCCTGGTGCCCAGTCCCAAGGTCGCCACCTATGACCAAAAGCCGGAGATGAGCGCCTATCAGGTGACGGCAAAGCTGGAAGAAGCGATCCTGTCAGGCAAATACGACCTGATCGTCTGCAACTATGCCAATCCCGACATGGTGGGCCATACCGGCATCATGAGCGCCGCGATCAAGGCGGTGGATACGATCGATGAATGTCTGGGGCGCCTGCGCACCGCGTTGGAGACTGTCGGCGGCCGGATGCTGCTGACCGCTGATCACGGCAATATCGAGATGATGGAAGATCCGCACACCCATGTGCCTTACACGGCGCACACCACCCTGGATGTGCCCATCTTGGTGTTCGGCGCGCCGAAAGGTGCGCGATTGGAAAATGGCCGGTTGGCCGATGTCGCGCCCACGGTGCTGGACATGATGAGTCTCGCACAGCCTGCGTTGATGACCGGCCATTCCTTGCTGGTGCGCGGCGCGTGAGGCGCGCACTGTTCCTGTCGTTGCTGGTCGCCGCATCGCCGGTAATGGCGAAGACTGCAAAGCCCTCAAAGTATCCGCGCGTGGATATGATAAAGCCCATACCGCGGCCCGCGCCCGTCGTCGCCCAGGCACCCGAACCGGTGATGGACCTCAGTCACGCCTTGCCCGGCAAGTCGCTGGCGAAATTGCCGTCCAGCTCCCAGCAGCTGCAAAGCCTGTCATCGGAGTTGAAACAGGGCCAGCCGCAACTCGCCAGCGCTCGGGAGAAAAGCGAAAGTCTGGCCAGCGAAGCCGCCGCCTTGCGCAAGAAGCTGATCGCCACCGCCGCGCGCATCGAAAGCCTGGAACGCCAGCAACTGGACAACAATGTCCGCATCACAAAGCTGACGGCGGAAGATGCGCGCCTCAGCGCCGGTTTCGCCAATGACCGGGTGGCGGTGACCAAGCTGATCGGCGTACTGGAAAGACTGCAGCATGACATGCCCCCGGCGCTGGCCATGCGCCCCGATGATGCACTGGGCGCGGCGCGGGGCTCGATGCTGATCGGCGCGTCCCTGCCGCCGGTCTATGCCCAGGCGGCCAGCCTGTCGCGCCGCATTGATGCCCTCAAGCGCACGCGCAAGGAATTGGAACTGCAGCAGGCCGAGGCGGCCGACACCAGCGCGCGGCTGACCATCGCACGCGGGGAGCTGGATGAACTTCTGGCAAGGAAGGAACAGGAAGCCGCCGGCGCCGCCCAAAGCTATGGAACCCTCAAGTCGCAGCTGGAACTGGTGGCGCGGCAGGCCGCCGATTTCCAGGCGTTGCTGGCGCGGGTCAAGGCGTTGCGCCAGGGTGGCGCCCCGGACCAAAGCGTCGTCGTGGTGACCGCGGAAAATACCGGTTCCCTGGGGGGGCTGGCCAAGAATTCCCTGCTGGAACCGGTGGTGGGTTCGGTGGTGGGGGCTGCGGATGCCGCCAATTCGGGCCTCTATTATGCAACCGCCCCCGGGGCCCAAGTCATTGCCCCGGCGGACGGAAAAGTTCTTTACGCCGGCCCTTACCATAAGACCGGACAAGTGTTGATCCTGGAGATAACCACCGGCTACGATGTGGTCCTGGCGGGACTGGGACGTGTGACGGTAAAGCCAAACGATCAGTTGCTGGCGGGCGAGCCGGTTGGAACCATGGCCCCCTCCGACGACAGGCTTTACTTTGAAGTGCGCCATGGCGGACATGGCCAGTCACCCGCGCCGTGGTTGAAGTTGAATTTGCGCCCTGCGTTTGGAAAGGCGAACGGTACATGAAGAAGTTTGCGCTTGTTGGTCTGGGTCTGCTTGGCGGTTTCGCCACGGCGATGATCGCGTTGCCCGAAGCCAAGGGCGCCAATGATGCGTCCGCCTATGGCCAGCTCGACCTGTTCAGCGACGCCTTTGAGCGCGTGCGCGCCAACTATGTGCGCCCGGTCAAGGACAGCGAACTGATCGACGCCGCCATCCAGGGCATGGTGTCCAACCTCGACCCCCATTCCAGCTACATGGACGCCAAGATGTATGGCGACATGCAGATCACCACCAAGGGCCAGTTCGGCGGCGTCGGCATCGAAGTCACCCAGGAAGACGGGCTGATCAAGGTGATCTCGCCGATTGATGGCACGCCTGCGTCGCGCGCCGGCATCAAGACCGGTGACCGCATCGCCGGCATCGACGGCAATTCCATCGCGGGCCTTCAGCTCAATGAGGCCATCGACAAGATGCGCGGCCCGTCCGGCAGCAAAATTACTCTGACGATCCTGCGCGAGGGCGAAAAGAAGCCGTTCGACGTGACATTGGTGCGCGCTATTGTGTCGGTGGATGCGGCCTCTTATCGCCGCGAAGGCGATATCGGCTATATCCGCATGCCCGGCTTCAATGAGCAGACTGCCGAAGGTCTGGAAAAGGCTGTGCGCGATCTCAAGAAGCAGATCGGTCCGGGCATCAAGGGTTATGTGCTGGACCTGCGCAACAATCCCGGTGGCTTGCTCGATCAGGCGATCCAGGTGTCGGATGATTTCCTGGGCGCCGGCGAGATCGTTTCCACCCGCGGCCGTCATCCCGAAGACACCCAGCGTTATGACGCCAAGGGCGGCGATATCACCGACGGCAAGCCGGTGGTGGTGCTGATCAATGGCGGCACCGCGTCTGCGTCGGAAATTGTTTCCGGCGCGCTGCAGGATCACAAGCGCGCCACCGTTATCGGCCTGACCAGCTTCGGCAAGGGCTCGGTGCAGACCATCATTCCGCTGGGCGAAAATCGCGGCGCGCTGCGCCTGACCACGGCGCGCTACTTCACGCCCTCCGGCCATTCCATCCAGGCCCAGGGCATCATTCCCGACATCCAGGTGGCGCAGGGTGATGAAGCCAATGTGCCCAAGCTGGCGCGTCCGTCCGAAGCGGACCTGCGCGGCCATCTGACGGGCGAGCCGGTCCCGGCCAAGCGGGTCAATGCCCCGGTGATCAAGCCGGCCCCGGGCCAGAAGTATGACGACTTCCAGCTCTCCTATGCCCTGGACCTGCTGCACGGGAAGATGACGGTGGCCTCGGCCGCCGTGCCCGCCCCCGACAAGAAGCAGTAATTCCGGTTCCAAGCGAATCGAAAAAGCCCGCCTTTAAAGCGGGCTTTTTTGCTTTTTAACACTTCTTAACCATCTCAATTCTTAATGGCGGCATGGCTGCTGCTGCCGATTCCGCGGAAGGCTTGCTTGCGTCCAAGTCCGGGCGCGCGCTGGCTTTTGCTGCGTCCTTCACGGTCTGCCTGCTGGCGGCAGGCACGCTGGCCATCACGCTTTTGGGCCATGCGCGCGGCCCCACCATTGTGCTGGACCTGCCCGAAACGGCTGAGAACGCGCCCAAGCCGCCCACCACAACCGCCTATTCCATCTCCGATGACGGCGCCGTGGTCGGCCCGGTGACCAAAACGATTTATGCCGGCAAGGCGCTTCTGGCCGATCCCGCCCTGGTGGAAAATACGCCCCAGGGTCCGTTGCCGCGCATCGCCGATGATGGGCGCAAACCCATGACGGCTTATGCGGCGCCGGCTGCGGCAAACGCCAAGTTCAAGATCGCCATTGTGGTCAGTGGGCTGGGCTTGTCTTCCACTGCCAGCAAAGCCGCGCTGGACAGTTTGCCCGCGGCGGTGACCCTTGGCTTTGCACCCTATGCCGGCGATGTCGGCCAGTGGGCGGCCGAAGCGCGCGAGCATGGCCATGAGATCCTGCTCGAAATTCCGATGGAGCCGTTCGATTTCCCCGACAGCGATCCGGGCCCGCACACCTTGCGCGCCGGACAGAATGAGGACGCCAACATCCAGCGCCTGACCTGGGCGCTGACCCGCTTCACCGGCTATGCCGGCGTGACCAATCTTCTGGGCCAGCGCTTCTTGTCGGACAGCGCGGCGCTGGCGCCAGCCCTGACCTATCTCAATCGCCGCGGGCTGTATTTCTTCGACAATGGCGCGGCCAGCCAGTCGGTGGTGCCCACCGTGGCCGGCCAGGTCGGCATCCCGGCGGTGCAGAGCGGGGCTGCGCTGGACAGCATCCAGACGGCGTTGGAAATCGATCGCCGCCTGTCGGAACTGGAAACCCAGGCGCGCGCCAATGGCAGCGCGGTGGGTTCGGCCTTTCTGTATCCTGTCAGCCTGGCGCGCATCGCCGCCTGGGCGAAGGGGCTGGAATCTCGCGGCTTTGTTCTGGTGCCGGTTTCGGCCATAGTCGCGCAACCAACCACAAAATAAACCGCGACCGTCCCCCATGTCCTCTGATCTGCCCTACCGGCCCTGCGTCGGCATCATGCTGTTCAACACGGACGGCAAGGTGTTCGTCGGCAAGCGCATCGACCAGAGCGTGGAAGGCTGGCAGATGCCGCAAGGCGGCATCGACAAGGGCGAGACGCCAAAACAGGCGGCCAAGCGCGAGCTGCAGGAAGAAGTCGGCACCGACAAGGCGCAGATCATGGCCGAGATGGAAGATTGGGTGACATATGATTTGCCCGAACATCTGATCGGCGTGGCGTTCCATGGCAAGTACAAGGGCCAGCGCCAGAAATGGTTCGCCATGCGCTTCACCGGCAAGGATGCCGATATTGATCTGACCGCCCACGAGCCGGAATTCTCGGACTTCCAATGGGTCAGTCTTGCGGAATTGCCGGGCCTGATCGTGCCGTTCAAGCGCGAAACTTATAAGGCGGTCATTGCCGCCTTCAAAAACCTCGCATGAGCAAATCTCCTGTCGTGATGATCCACGGGGCCTTCTGCGGACCCTGGTCGTTGGATGGGTTGAAGGAAAAGTTTGAAGCCGCCGGTTATGCCGTCATCGCACCGCCCTTGCGGTTCCATGACGAAAAACGATCGTCCCCCGCATTGGCGACCACCGGCCTTGCCGATTACGCCGCCGACCTGGAAGACGAAATCGGGGCTTTAAAAGCGCCGCCCATCCTGGTGGGCCATTCCATGGGCGGATTGCTGGCGCAGATGCTGGCGGCGCGCGTGAAAGTCGCCGCCCTGATATTGCTGGCGCCGTCGCCGCCCTGGGGCGTGCCGCCAACCACCCTGTTTGAAATCGGCGCCGCGCACGCGATGCACCTGCAGCCCGGTCACTGGAACCAGGTGCTGGAGCCCAATCGCGACGTGGCGCTGGCCCATTCGCTGGACCGGCTGCCGCGCGACATGCGCGACGATGTCTATGGCCGCTTCGTGGCCGAGTCGGGCCGCGCCATGTTTGAAGTGATGAACTGGGCGATGGATTTCAACCAGGCCAGCGCGGTGGATGCCGATGCCGTGACCGCGCCGATGCTGTTTCTCACCGGCAGCGAGGACAAGATCAATCCGCCTTCCACGGTGGAGAATATCGCCAAATTATATGGCGACCGCGCAACTGCCGAAGTGCTGGACGGCATGGGTCATTGGCTGATTGGTGAACCGGGCTGGGAAAAGCTGGCGCAGCGAGCACTGGCCTGGCTGAAAGCGCAGAAGCTCTAGCTCTTGGCGTCGGACTTGCGCTTGGCAAAGTCCTTCATGAAGGTCTGTAGGGTATCGATCGAGGCGATCTTGGCGGCCGCCTCGCGGAAGGCCATGCCATGCTGGTCGATATCGGACGACAGCACCGCGAACAGGTTGGCGTCCGGTGTGCCTTTCATCTTGGGCGCAAAATGCGCGCGTACCCGCGCCAGGCTGGCTTCGTCATTGGCCAGGCTATAGGCCACGGCTGTCCGCATCACCTGGGCGCGGTCGGCATCGCTCAGCGGAACCGTGTCGCTCCAGCGCGCATCCAAAATCTCTTCGGCCTTCTGGCCGGCGATGGCCCAGTTGCCGCTGTCCCAATAAATGTCGGCGCGCAGGTGTTTGGTATCTTCGGCCTGGTCCACCGCGATCAGGTCCAGGGCATTGTCCCATTGCTTGAGGGCGGCGAAAGCGCGCGCTTCCAGCAGCATGCGCTGGTGCATTTCCTCGTCCGGCAATCCGGTGATCTGGGAATCGCGGATCGCGGCCACCGCCTTGTCGGCCTTGTGGTCCATCAGATAGACAGCGGCCAGCCGCGTGGCGACCTGCGCCTTGGCGATGCCATCCAGGCGCTTGTCGACCTGATAGGCCAGCAGGTTCGCGGCCGGTCCCAAAAGGTCCACCGCCACCAAGCGGTCGGACATGCGCCGGATCATCTCGTCGCCATCGGGCCCGATCGGGGTGAGGTCCAGATTGTCATAGAACAGCGCCAGCGCATCCACCGGCTTCATCTTGTCGGCCCCGCCCTTCAGGAACAGGTTCACGAACGCGCCGCGCATATCGTCCTGGGCGATGCGCGCCGCGTCCTGGCCGCCGAAATTCTGGGTGGCAACCCGCAAGGTCTTCAGGCCTTCATGCCATTGGCCGCGTCCGGTATAGAGCGAGGCCAGCTTGCGCAGGGTTTTCAGTTCCAGCGCGTCGCCGCGCCAGCGGAAGCGCAGTCGTTCCAGCTGCTCGATGGCCTGGGGCGCGGTAATGGCGGTGGCCTTCAGCGCCGCGTCGGTGTGATAGAAGATCGCCTGCGCCGCCAGTTTCTCATCGCCGCCTTTTTCCACCGCAACAAAATGGGCGGCGGCGCGGCCGTAATTGTTTTGCGCCGCCATCAGGCGGGCCTGCGCCAGTTCGGCGGCCAGGGCATGTCTCTGATCCAGTTCCTTGGGCATCCGTTGCAGCGCCGCGTCGGCAAGATCGAGCCGGCCCATACCCAGCGACGCATCGGCATCGGCCAGGAACGCGGTGGCCTGCCAGGCCCGCGAATAGCGGTTCATCACCGGCCCGGCCTGTTCCAGATGGGCGTGGGCGTTCTTCCAGTCGTCCATCTGCGCTTCGATCAGCCCGCGCCAGAAGGCGGCATGGCGGTCGGCGTCGAAATTGGGTCCGATCAGGTCGTTATGGGCGTCGCGATAGCGGCCCATCATGTATTCGGCGGCGGCCTTCATGGTGACCAGCTGGGTGTCGCCCGCCAGCGCCGGATCATGTTGCTGCAACAGATTGAGCAGGCCCAGCGCTTCGGCAGCGAAGCCGTTGGCGAGATAGAACCGCGCCAGGTTCAGGCGCGGAAGGTTCGCCATGTCCTGCGGCGCATGCGCCACGACCTGGGTCAGCTTGCGTTCGGTGGCCAGGAAGCTGCCGCCGCTGGCGACACCCCAACTTGCGAAGTTCAGATAGGACGGTCCATCGCCATAATGCGCCAGCGCCGAGGGGCTTTGCGCCACCGGCATCTGGGGCGGGGTCAAAGCAAGGCCATTGGGGCGCCCGATGGAGACGCGTGAGGAATCCACCGTCACTTGCAAATCGTCGGCATAGGGCATGATCACAAGACCGCTGGCGCTGGCCAGCACCGCGAAGTCCGCGAAGCTGCGCACCGATGGCACGCCGCGCCCGGGCTGGCAGGGAATGATGGTCAGAAGATCACCGCCGGCCGGATCCAGGATCTTGAAGGCATGATCGGCGGAGGGCAGCAGGGTCGAGAGCGAGGCACGCTTGGGATCGGACTGGTTGCGGGCAAAGCCGATGATGACGACAGGCGGCGCCACTGACGGCGCGATTTCGACGTCCAGATTGTTTCCATTGGCGCGGGCCGCGATCTCGGCCGGCTTCTTCAGGGTGATGCGCAGGATGCCCAGCCCGTTGCTGGACACCGCCTCCATCCCGGCGGCGAAATCGCCCAGCGCGGCTTTCAGATTGTGGGAATCGAAGTTGGGCGCATTCTCCAGCACCACCCAGGCGGTCAAGCCGCGCACGAACACGGCGCTGGCGCGGTTGCCCGCGCCCTTGAAGGTGATGATGGCGCCATCGCGGGTGCGCTTGGCGTCGGCCACGGGAATGACATCGGTGGCTGCGGCGACTGCGGTCTGCTCGGGTGCGACCGCCTTTGCATCCGCGGCCTTTTCTTCGGGCTTGGCGGCCGCTTTGGGATCAGCCTTGGCATCTTTGACTTCGGCCTTCGCATCCGCAGGCTTGGCGACAGGCTTGTTCTTGTCGGCCAGTTGCTGTGCGGCTTGCGCAATGGCTTCGGCCTGCTTGTTGCTGGCGCCGGGCTTGATGGCAGGTGTTGGTGCAGCAGCGGCGGTGGCGGGCGCGGTTTTCATCGCCGTGACGGTGGGCTTGGCGGAACCGGGCGGAACATAGGCGGCGCCGTCGGTCTTGGGCGCCAGGATATCCAGCACGACATGGTTGCCGTCCTTGAAATCGTGATAGCCGGAATCGGAGTCGGTATCGAATTCAAAGATGGTGGACTGGCCGTCAATGCGCCAGGCGGCGTTCTTCACCCAGGGCGGCGCAAAGCGCGCAATGGCCGAGACATCGGCGCGCACCGGGGTGGCGAACTTCACGGTCATTTTCCCGGCGCCGGGAAATATCTGGTAGGACACGTCCTTCGGGAAATCGAACACCAGGCGGGTGAACTTTTCGTAGGCACCGGTGCGCAGCTTCACTTCCGGAAGCGAGGCGACATCCACCGGCTTGGGCGCAGCCTTGGGTGGCGCGACAAGATCGGGCATGGCGCCGCTGAAGCCGGGCTCGGCCAGATCCACCACGGCCTTCGCGCCCAGCTGGCTGACATGCAACTTGACGGGGGTGGACAGGACAAAGCGCAGGGTCTTGCCGTCGGCATCGGCCTTGCCGCTGGTGATGATCTTGGGCATGGCGGCCACGACGCTGGCCGGATCGATGGTGGTCTTGTCGCTGAAACTTATCGCCAGCACGCCGCCGGTGCTGGTGGCGCTGATCTTGGAAGCCGTGTTGAAGCTGAGACGGCCATAGCCGTTCTGGAGGGCGCCGCTGACACTGTCGGCCGCCCATGCAGAGCTGCTCGCGCAGAGCGCGAGTCCCAACAGGATGTTGCGGACGGTACCGGTCACCAAAGCTTCCCCTTCTCACTTCATATTGGCGGGGACCCCGTTAACCCGGGGTTAAGCACGTTTTTGGCGGTCTAACCCTTTGGCGCGGCTGACTTATCGGGTGTCGCGGGGGCGGGCGCAGCCGACTTGGCGGCAGGCGCCGCCGAAGCCTGGGTGCCGGGGGCCGGAGCCGTGGCAGCCGCCTGCGGGACAGGGGCGGCCGCCGCAGCAGGCGCCACCGCATCGGTGGTCTGCGGCAGGGTCAGGCGGTCGGCCAGTTTGATGGTCAGCGACTTGGCAGCGTCGGCGTTCATGTTGGCCAGCACCTGGGCCATGATGTCCGACTTCATGTCATGCGCCACCGGGATCAGCACATCGTCCGGCAGGTTGTTGAAGATGCGGGCCGCATCCTTGGCCTTCATGGTGGAATAGGTCTTCACCAGTGAAGCAATCTGCGCCTTCTGGGCGTCGTCGCGCTGCACCAGCAAGGCATTCATCTGGGCCTGCAGCTGCTTGAGCTGGGCGATCTTGGCGTCCACCCGCTTTTCGGCGGCGGTAATCATGTTGGCCTGGGTGTTGAGTACACCTTCGCGCTCGTCCAGTTCGCGGCGGCGCTTGGAAAGCTGATTCATCACGTCAACCTGGGAGGCACTGGCGACCTGGTCGTCCTCGCCGCCGGCATAGTCCTTGTTGGACGGCACCGGTTCATTGGTCAGGGCCGCAACCTGGGCGCCGGCTTCGGCATAGGCTTCATGCACCAGGTCGGTGCTCTTCAGCACCAGCACCACGGCGCCAAGGCCGACAACCGCAGGAAGTAGGCGGGCGAAGCGCCCCCTCTTTGAATTGAAAACGGCCATTATTGCACGGCCCTTTCCAGGCGGCTGAGGATCGAGGTCGAGGGCAGCGGCATGTCCGGAATTTCGCGGGCCACGCGGGGCGAGGCGGCGGCGCTTTCCATGCGCTGGGCGATGCGTTCGCCTGAGGCAGTCAGCACCGAGAGTTCGTCGATGTGCAGGCGGGCGCGCTTGAGGCGCTCGTCCAATGTTTGCGCGGCCTCGCCGGCAGCAGCCTTCAACGCGCGCAGCGACGCGCCGGCGCCCGAGATCGCCATGTTGAGTTCACCGATGGTGCGCGACAGGCCTTCCTGTCCCTTGCGCACGGCCGCCAGACGGCGTTCCAGGATCACGCAATAGGCCAGGGTGAAGGCCAGCAGCACTTCCAGCGCCAGCTCCAGATAGAACATCAAATCGGTGGGAAAATGCATCGGGGGGCTCTCTCAAAAACGTTGAAATCAAAGGATGCGCGAGGCATCCGTGCGTTCGATGGCTTCGTCCACGCGCACCGCGACCGATGCGCCGACCCGGCCCATGCGGCCTGTCAGCAGCGGCACGCCGCGGCAGCGCAGCTGGATCTTGGAGTCGGGACCGGCGCCCAGCATCATGGTCTGGCCCACTTCCAGGTTCATCACCTGGTTCAGCGGCATGGTCTGTTCGTCGAGAATGGCTTCGATGTCGACCTTGGTGGACCACAGCTCGGTCGCCAGATGGCTTTCCCAGATGGAGTCGCGGCCGAACTTTTCGCCCATGAACTGCTGCAAGAGCAGCTTGCGGATCGGTTCGAGGGTCGCGTAGGGCAGCAGCAATTCGGTGCGGCCGCCACGGTCTTCCATGTCGATGCGCAGCTTGACCAGGATGGCGGCGTTGGCCGGGCGTGCGATGGCGGCAAAACGCGGATTGGTTTCCAGGCGATCCAGGCTGAAATTGACCGGCGCCAGGGGCTCAAAGGCCGCGCACATGTCCTGCATGATCACTTCGATCATGCGCTGAACCAGGGTGCGTTCGATGGTGGTGTAGGGACGACCCTCGATACGCATGGCCGACGAACCGCGGCGGCCGCCCAGCAGGACGTCCACGATCGAATAGATCAGGTTGGAGTCGACGGTGAACAGGCCGTAATTGTCCAGCTCCTCGGCATGGAACACCGCCAGGATGGCGGGCAGGGGAATGGAGTTCAGATAGTCGCCGAAGCGGATCGAGGTGATCGAATCCAGGCTGACTTCGACGTTGTCGGATGTGAAATTGCGAAGGCTGGTGGTCATCAACCGCACCAGGCGGTCGAAGACGATTTCCAGCATGGGCAGGCGTTCGTAGCTGACCAACGCCGAATTGATGATGGCGCGGACGCCGGACTTGTCCTGCATCTGGTCGGAATTGACGTCAAAGCCCAACAGCGAGTCGATTTCATCCTGGTTCAGGACGCGTTCGGCGGTGCCGCCAGTATCGGGCGCATTCTCGAAAGTTGCGGCCGCGCTGGCGGGAGCGACGTCTTCTGCAGCGGGGGTCTGGGTCTCGTCAGCCATTCTACTAAGTCCTTGTTCTAAGGATATTATTTCCGCTTTTGCGGGCCTTACTGGACGATCATTTCCTTCAGCAACACGTCGCGCACCTTGTACGGGGCGGCCGCGACATTGACGCGGCGGAGCAATTCTTCCTTCAGACGCAGCACACCGGCGCTGCCTTTGAGGTCGTCCAGGCGCAGTTCGCGCAAGTACGCCTGAAACTGGTCGGTGATGCGCGGCATCAGGGGCTGCATCGCCGTCTTCTGTGCGTCGTCTTCCAGCTCCAGCGACACGCCCAGCTTGAGATAGGCGGGGGTGCCGTCATTGCTCTGGATATTGACCAGGATGTCCTGCATGTCGCTGAACGCGACCTTGGGCGGGGTCAGCGGCACTTCTTCGGCCTTGGCCTCATGCGCCGCATCGCTCTTCTTTATAAGGAAGAAATACGCGCCCGCGCCGCCGCCGCCGACCACAAGCAGTAGTGCCGGCACGGCGATCATCAGCATCTTCTTGGAAAGCAGCTTGCCAAGCAGCCCCTTCTTCGGTGCGGCCTCTGCGCCTTCGCCTTCGGGCTTGTCGCCCTCTTCAGCTTCTGGTGCGGCTTCTTTCTTCGCCATGGAACGGTCCTGATGCTTTTCTCTGCGAGGGCTACCCTAGGCAAACGTGGTTAAGGAGTGGTTCAAATTGCCGGGCGTGCGCGCTGCTGCCCGGCAAGTTTTTCCGCTGCCGCTGCGCGCGCTCCATAAACCCCAACAAAATCAGGCATTTTTCGCTGGCACGGCGGCTGCACTGTTCTGGCATGTCGGACCAGAAAGGATCCGGATAGGTGCCATGGATAATTCACTTCTCGTTAGTCTTTCGCAGCAGCTCGCCGCTTACCGGGCGATGGACGTGATCGCCAACAATCTGGCGAACGCCTCCACGCCGGGTTTCAAGCGCGAAGCCGCCAAATTCGAAGAATACATCACCAAGCTGCGCCCGGCCGAAGGCCAGAAGGGCCCGCAAAGCATGAGCTTTGTGAAAGACGCCGGCGTGATGCGCGATTCCAGCCAGGGCAATGTCGAACAGACCGGCGCACCTTATGATCTCGCGCTCACCGGCAAGGGCTACTTTGCGGTGCAGACCCCCGCCGGCATGCGCTACACCCGTGACGGCCACTTCTCCCTCGACGCCAACGGCAACCTGGTGACCAGCCAGGGTTTCCAGGTGCAGGGTGACGGCGGCGCCATCACCATCACCCCCAATGACGGCGACATCAACATCGCCCCCGACGGCACCATCTCCAGCGTCGTCCGCGGCGTGGGCAACCTGCTGGGCAAGCTGAAGATCGTCGATTTCGCCGACACGGCTGCCTTGGTGAAACAGGGCGCCAATCTTTATTCCACCGGCCAGACCCCGACCACGTCCACCAACTCGGGCGTCCGCCAGGGTGCGCTGGAAGCCTCCAACGTCGCGCCGGTGATCGAGATCAGCCACATGATCGAGGTGATGCGCGCCTATGAGGCGACCGCCACGCTTGCCAAATCCCAGGAAGACATGATGCGCCAGGCTATCGAAAAGCTTGGCCAGATGCCCACGTAAGGAGACCTAGATATGCGCGCCCTTTCCATCGCCTCGACCGGCATGCTCGCCCAGCAGACCAACGTGGAAGTCATCGCCAATAATCTGGCGAACATGAACACCACGGCCTTCAAGCAGCAGCGCGCCGAGTTCACCGACCTGCTGTACCAGAATATCCAGACTCCGGGGTCGCAGACCTCCGACCAGGGCACCTATGCCCCCAACGGCATCCAGCTGGGCGCCGGTGTGCGCACCGCCGCGGTCTATCGGATCACCACCCAGGGCGACCTGAAGTCCACCGGCAATCCCTATGACGTCGCCATCCAGGGTTCGGGCTTCTTCCGCATCCAGCAGTCGGACGGCACCGACGCCTATACCCGCTCGGGCAACATGTCGCTGTCGCCGCAGGGCCAGCTGGTGACTCAGGACGGCCTGGTCGTTCAGCCCGGCATCGCCATTCCCGCCAACACCCTGTCGGTGACCATCAACGCCCAGGGCCAGGTCAACGCCACCGTCGCCGGCAATTCCACGCCCCAGACCGTGGGCCAGCTGGAACTGACGCGCTTTCCCAACGAAGCCGGCCTGAATGCCGTCGGCAACAACCTGTATTTGGAAACCCCCGGCTCGGGCTCGCCCCAGGCCGGCGTGCCCGGCTCCACCGGCTACGGCACCATCCAGCAGGGCTTCCTGGAAACCTCCAACGTGAACTCGGTCGACGAGATCACCGCGCTGATCACTGACCAGCGCGCCTACGAGATGAACTCCAAGGTCGTTTCCGCCGCCGACCAGATGATGCAGAACACCGCACGGCTGGGGTCGTAACATGACGCGCAAATTCCTCCTCATTATCGGCGTTTTCGCGGTGATCCCGGCGTTGCTGCTGCTGGCGGGTTCCGCCTTTGCCAGCACGGTGCGCGTCGTGGTCCCGGCGCACGATATCGCCCGCGGCGACACCATCGGTGAATCCGACTTGACCTATGCCACCGTGGACGGGGCCGACCTGGTGTCGGGCTTGCCCACCAAGATGGAAGAAGTGAAGGGCATGCAGGCGCGCCGTACCCTCAGTGCCGGCCGGCCCTTTCGCGGCGACGATGTGCGCCGCCCGATCGTCGTCACCAAGGGCCAGACCGTGACCATGGAATTCGCGGTGCCCGGCGTGCAGCTGTCGGCAATGGGCCGCGCCATGAGCGAAGGCGGCATCGGCGATACCGTTACCGTCCAGAACCCGATTTCCTACCGCATGGTTTCCGCCATCGTGACCGCGCCCGGCACCGTGCGCGCCACCGGTGCCATTTCTTCCCCCGTCAACCAGCTCGCTCGCCGATAGCCCCCTCTTCAATAGGATTAAGTGTCCATGCGTAACCTCCTGAAAATCTCGACCCTGCTGCTGGCCGGCGCCGTCCTGACGGCCTGCTCAGCGGTGGACCGCCTGGAACGCGTCGGCGAAGCCCCGGCACTGGCCAAGGTCGGCAACCCGGCCGGCCAGACCATCGTGGCCGAGATCCCGCGGCCTGCGCCCATCACCCATGTCAACAATTCGCTGTGGCAGGCCGGCTCCCAGAGCTTCTTCCACGATCCGCGCGCCATGCATATCGGCGACGTGATTACGGTGAATGTCTCGGTGACCGATGCCGCCAAGATGCAGAACTCCACCGCGCGCAGCCGCACCAATACGGAAAATGCCAACGCCACCAATTTCTTCGGCATTGAGAAGGCTTTGCCCAACACGCTCGATCCCACCAGCCTGGTGAAGATGGGCTCCGACAATTCCAATGTCGGAACCGGTTCGATCCAGCGCCAGGAATCCATCAGCATGACTCTGGCGGCCCTGGTCGCCCAGGTTCTGCCCAACGGCAACCTGGTGATCGATGGTCACCAGCAGGTGCGGGTGAACAACGAACTGCGCGACATGCGCCTGTCGGGCATCGTGCGCCGTGAAGACATTACCCAGGACAATACCGTCAACCTGGCGCAGATCGCCGAAGCCCGCGTCATCTATGGCGGCCAGGGCACGATGAGCGATGTGCAGCAGCCGCGCTATGGCAGCCAGCTGCTCGACATCGTGATGCCCTGGTAATTCAGACATAGTGGGGAAACAAAAGAGCCCGGCCGATGGCCGGGCTCTTATCTTTTAATGGTCGCTCCGGCTTCGCCGACGCTCCCGCCCGGTCGCAAGACCGGGCCTTTTTCATTTGCAGGACTAGTCGTCGCGATAGACTTTTTCGCGCCGCTCATGCCGTTCCTGCGCTTCGATCGACAGGGTGGCGATGGGACGGGCATCCAGCCGCTTCAGCGAAATCGGCTCGCCGGTTTCTTCGCAGAATCCGTAGGAGCCGTCTTCGATCCGGCGCAGCGCCGCATCGATCTTGGCGATCAGCTTGCGCTGGCGGTCGCGGGTGCGCAGTTCCAGCTGGCGTTCGGCCTCGGTGGAGGCGCGGTCGACGAGATCGGCGTGCGGCACCGTCTCGGCTTGCAGGTTCTGGATGGTTTCGCGGCTTTCCTTGAGAATCTCGTCTTTCCAGACGTTGAGCTTGCGGCGGAAATATTCGCGCTGACGCTCATTCATAAAGGGCTCGTTTTCCGACGGGCGGTAGTCGGCAGAGACCTGGTTTGCCATGCACACTCCCTTGGACGCAGGGGCGAAAGACTCAGCAAAAAACCGCCCCGAGGGCCGGGGTTATAGCCGCGCGCCCAACCCCCCGCAAATGGAATTGCGCGCATCGGTAACCGGCGCACAGAAAACAGGCATCCCAGGCGAAATTCGCCCGCTTTTCTGGGATTTCCGGACCGTCCAACAAAAGCGCGGCATCGCACAAAACTGTCTTTCGAGAAACACCGCTGCGTCACAAAAAGTTTTTGGGCGCCACCGAAACTCCCCGTGCCCCAGCGACTTTCCTCTGCTTGTCGCAGTGCACAAACCCCTCAAAGGAGTTCCCCATGATCTGCCCCCTTCCAAGTGGTCCAGGGACTATCATATTGGAACCTTGGAAGGAGATTTGGAATGGGACGCAGGCATCAGCCTGAGGAAGTTATTGGCAAGCTACGGGAGGCGGAGATTG
>Ga0118677_10006159_pt1 | contig 20497 bp, 17 predicted proteins | sample AliMusrvi5mmetaG_FD_86154 | JGI IMG/M metagenome (GOLD analysis project Ga0118677, IMG submission 86154)
CAGGTAGTCGACGTCGTCCTCGCCGAATTTCTCGGTGTACTCGCGGCGCAGGCGCGCCTCGCGGTCGGGGCCCGGCAGGGCGCGGCCGCGGATCCAGCCGGGCTGGTACCAACAGGTTCCGGGATGCTGGCGCTGGTGCTCGGCGTAGCGGTCCTTGTCGCCCAGGAACAGCGTGACGCAGTCGTGGGCGCGGGAGATCACCAGCGGGCAGCGGTCATGGCGGAGGTCCTCGACGCCACGGCCGCACAGCCCGTAGACCAGCACGATCGCCTCGACCGCGGGGTTGGCCTCGGCCTGGTCGACAGCCACCTGCAGCTCCCGCCGCATCTTGACAGGATCATCGTGCAGCCCCTGCGGCAGGAAGACCATTTCCCGGATCTGCGGTCGTCCCGCGGCAAAATGCCGCACCTCGGGTTCGATAACCCCGCACGCAATCACCGCGATGATGGACGAATTGGACATTTTAAGGGCAAAGTCCTAAGCTGCGAATAATGCCTGTTTAAGACTGTAAACTCCCGTCCACAGGCCCTGACAACGAGTGCCGCATGCATTTTTTGGGAATACTTATGTTCACCCCGGGAGAATTCACCCTGTTCGCATTTACTTCATGGCCAACGACGCCCTAGAAGGAATGTCATGCCCCTCCTCACTGATTTGACTGCTGCCGTGGCTGCCGGAAAACGGACGGACACTGTGCGGCTCACCCAGGAACTCCTCGCGGCCGGAACCGGCCCGCAGGCCATTGTCGAGCAGGGCCTCGTGCCCGGCATGGCAATCGTCGGCGACCAGTTCAAGCGCAACGAGATCTTCGTGCCCGAGATGCTGGTGGCGGCGCGCGCGATGAAGGAGGCGTTGAAGCTGCTGGAGCCGATGCTCGCCAGCGCGGGCATCAAGCCGAAGTACACCGCCATCATCGGCACCGTGCAGGGCGACCTTCACGACATCGGCAAGAACCTCATTTCCATGATGTGGCGCGGGGCGAACTTCGCGGTCATTGACCTGGGCACCAATGTGCCGCCGGAGAAGTACCTCGCGGCCGCGCAGGAGCACAAGGCCCACCTCGTCGGCCTCTCGGCCCTGCTCACCACCACGATGCCCGCGATGAAGGAGACGGTCCGCGCCCTCAAGGCGGCCGGCCTGCCCAACACGCGCATCATGATCGGCGGCGCCCCCATCACGCAGGCTTTTGCGACCGACATCGGGGCCGACGGCTATGCCGCCGACGCCGGTACGGCCGTGGACGTGGCCAAGCAACTCGTGGCGTCGCTGGCCTGACCGGCCTCGACCCCGGTTCCGAGGGGACCGGCCATGAGCACCACATCCATGACGGGATGCGAGCGCGTGAACCGCATGTTCGCGCGCCAGGATCAGGACCGCATCCCGCGGCAGGACACCTTCTGGCCCGAGACCATCACCCGCTGGCAGCGCGAGGGGCTGCAGTGGGACCACCACGACGCCCTGCGGTTGCTCGAGGCGGACTTCGCTGGGCTCTGCTGGTCCTGGCCGCCGGTCTTCCCGGGCCAGCGGGAGCTCCTGCGGGAGGACGCGGAAACCGAGACGGTCCGCGACGCCTGGGGCGGCATCGTGCGCACCTGGAAGGGCCGCTCGGGCACGCCCGAGCACGTCGGCTTCGGCTGCGACAGCCGCGCCATCTGGGAAAAGACCTACCGGCCCGCGATGCTGGCGGCCCCCAACCAGGTGGACGTCCAGATGGCCGCCGTGCGCTATGCCGACGCGCGGAAGCTGGGCCAGTGGACCCACCTCTCCGGCGTCGAGGGCTTCGAGGCCCTGCGCAAGATTCTCGGCGACGAGACCTGCCTCATGGCGATGGTGGACGACCCGGAGTGGATCCGGGATGTCGTCGCCGTGCACACCGAGGTGGTGCTGCGCTCGTGGCAGTCCGTGCTCGACCAGGGCGTGAAGCCCGACGGGCTCTGGATCTACGGCGACATGGCGTTCAACCACGCCACCATGTGCTCGCCCGCGATGTACCGCGAGCTGGTCTGGCCGTTCCACAAGCAGATGGCCGACTGGGCCCACGAGCGCGGGATGAAGGTGATCTACCACACCGACGGCCGCGTGAGCGGCGTGCTCGACCTCTACATCCAGGCCGGCTTCGACTGCCTCCAGCCCATCGAGGCGAAGGCCGGCATGGACATCCGCCAGTTCGCGCCGACCCACGGCGACCGCCTCGCGATGATCGGCAACATCGACGTCATGAAGATGGCGACGAACGACCTGGGCCTCATCGAGGAGGAGATCCGCACCAAGTTCGCCGCCGGCATGGCGACCCGCGGCTACGCCTACCACTCCGACCACTCCGTGCCCCCGCAGGTGAGCTGGGACACCTACAAGGCCATCATCGGGATGGTGGAGCGCTACGGCTACTACTGACCCTTCCGCATGAATCCGTCCCCGATCAAACCCTTCCTCCCGAAATGGCGCGGCCCGATGACCGACCGCGAGCGGTTCCGCCGCCAGATGCACCACCAGCCGGTGGACCGGTGCTTCAACATGGAGTTCGGGTACTGGGACGACAACTTCAAGCTCTGGCCGATGTTCCGCGACCACGGCATCACGAGCAACGAGGCCGCGGACGTCTTCCTGAACTTCGACCGCACCGGGACGGTCTGGTCGCCCTGGATGCACCCGGTGTTCCCCTACGACGAGATCTCGCGCACGGCCAACAGCCGCATCATGCGCAACGGCGACGGGCTGATCGCCGAGGTGCCGCTCGACGGCCATGACACCATCCCCCACTTCCTCGAGGCCACGGTCAAGACGCCCGACGACTGGGCGAAGGTGAAGGCCGAGCGCTTCGACCGGAAGCATCCCGACCGCAAGCTCGACCTCGCCGCCATCCGGCGCGACCACCCGGCCGACCGCGACTACCCGCTCGGCATCTGGGCCGGCTCGATGATCGGCAAGGTGCGCGACATGCTCACCGTCGAGGGCCTCGCCTACGCCGTCTACGACTATCCCGAGATGGTCGAGGACATCGTCGAGACCTCCTGCCTGCTCGTCGAGGACACGCTCGACCAGGTGCTGCCCCACATCCAGTTCGACTATGCGGCGGGCTGGGAGGACATCTGCTACAAGAGCGGGCCGCTCGTCTCGGTCAGCTTCTTCCGCGACATCGTCGTCCCGCGCTACCAGCGCATCAGCAAGAAGCTCCGCGCGCACGGCATCGACATCTGGTGGATCGACTGCGACGGCGACGTGCGCCCGCTGATCCCGCACTTCCTCGCCGGCGGCGTGAACACGATGTTCCCCTGGGAGGTCAACGGCTCGGGCCACCCGGGCGAGTCGCTCGACAAGTGGGGTCCCGAGCTCCGCATCATGGGCGGCATGGACAAGATGGTCCTCGGCCGCAACCGCGCGGAGATCCGCCAGTGGCTCGAGTCGCTCGTGCCGTACGTCGCGAAGGGCGGCTTCATCCCGTTCTGCGACCACCGCTGCCCGCCCAACGTGAACCCCGACGACTACCTCTACTACCTCAAGCTGAAGGAGGACCTGCTCGGGCTGAAGTCCTGAGCGGTCGCCACCCATGACCTCCCGCGAAAAAGTCCAGCGGGCCCTCGCCCACCAATCCGGCCCCGTGCCGGTGGATTTCGGCAGCACCGGCCTCACCGGCCTGCATGTGAGCTGCGTCGCGGCGCTGCGCGAGCACTACGGGCTGCCGGCGCACCCGGTGAAGGTCTGGGAGCCGTTCCAGATGCTCGGCGAGGTGGAGGACGACCTGGCCCGCGTGCTCGGGTCGGACTGCGTCGGCGCCTTCGGCCGCGGGACGATGTTCGGCTTCGCCAACGAGGGCTGGCATGAGTGGCGCACGCCGTGGGGCCAGCTGGTGCTCGTGCCCGCGGGCTTCCGGCCGCGCGAGGAGAAGTCCGGCGACGTCTACCTCTACCCCGAGGGCGACCGCACGGTGCCGGCCAGCGGCCACATGCCCGCCAGCGGGTACTTCTTCGACGCCATCGTGCGCCAGGAGCCGATCGACGACGACCACCTGAACCCGGCCGACAACTGGGAGGAGTTCACGCCGCTCAGCGCGGCCGACCTCGAGCACTGGCGGCACGAGTTCTCCCGCGTCGGCCACGAGACGCGCGCGGTCGTCAGCGGCATCGGCGGCACCGGCTTCGGCGACATCGCGCTCGTGCCGGCCGCGTTCCTCAAGCACCCGAAGGGCATCCGCGACGTCGGCGAGTGGTACATCTCGCTCGTGGAGCGCCGGGAGTATGTGCACCAGATCTTCGCCTACCAGTGCGACGTGGCGCTGCGGAACCTCGCGACCTTCGCGGAGCTCGCCGGCGACAAGGTGGATGTGATCACGATCTGCGGCACCGACTTCGGGACGCAGCAGTCGCAGTTCTGCTCGCCGGCGACGTTCGACGAGCTCTACGCCCCGTACTACCGCCGGGTGAACGACTGGGTGCACCGGCACACGCGGTGGAAGACCTTCAAGCACTCGTGCGGCGCGGTCCGCCCGCTGATCGACCGGTTCATCGACGTCGGCTTCGACATCCTCAACCCCGTGCAGTGCTCCGCCAAGGACATGGACCCGGTGCGGCTGAAAGCCGACTTCGGCGACCGCATCATCTTCTGGGGCGGCGGCGTGGACACGCAGCGCACCCTGCCCTTCGGCACGCCGAAGGAGGTCCGCGCCGAGGTCACCGCGCGCCTGCGCGCGTTCTCCCCGAACGGCGGCTTCGTGTTCAACACGATCCACAACATCCAGGCGCGCACCCCCGTGGCCAACATCATCGCGATGGTGGACGCCATCCAGGACTTCAACGGCCGCAGCGCCTGAGCCTCCCATGAATCCCCGCAACCACTACTTCAGCTACGCCGCCGCCAGCGCCCGGTACGAGGCCTGGTGGCAGGGCGGCCGCCTCGACCGGCCGCCGGTCACGCTCTACGTGGAGAACCGGGGTTCGCCGCGCGCGCCGCGCTCCAACCACGCCACCCTCCGCGAGCGCTGGCTCGACGTCGGCTTCCAGGTGGAGTCCGCCCTCGCCGGCCTCGAGACCAGCGTGTGCCTCGGCGACAGCGTGCCGTGCTGGATGCCCAACGTCGGGCCGGACCTGACCTCCACGCTCTTCGGCGCCGAGCTGATCTTCGGCGAGAACACCAGCTGGTGCCAGCACACGCTCCACTCGACGGAGGACCTGGAGCGCTTCATCGCGACGCCGCCGGACTTCGACAACGTCTACTGGCAGACGCTCGACGCGATGATCTCGCTCGCGTCCGACCGGTTCGCCGGGCGCTTCTACGTCTCCGTGCCCGACCTGCACGGCAGCTTCGACATGCTCGCGGGCCTGCGCGGGCCGGAGAACCTCTGCCTCGACATCATGGACGCGCCCGACCTGGTGCGGCGCGCCAGCCTGCACGCGGCCCGCGCCTACGTGGAGGCCTACCGCCGGTTCTACCAGCGGCTGACCGCGCTCGGCCAGCCGAGCACGACGTGGTGCTCCTACCTGCACGACGGCCCCGCCTACATCCCGAGCTGCGACTTCTGGTGCCTGGTCTCGAAGGAGGTCGGCGTGGACCTGATCCAGCCGAGCATCGAGTTCGAGATGGCTCCGCTCGAGCGCACGATCTTCCACCTCGACGGCCCGCAGGCGCTGCAGCACCTCGACACCATGCTGGCGCTGCCGCGGCTCAACGCCGTGCAGTGGGTCTACGGCGCCGGCCACGACAACGCGACGCGCTGGCTCGACGTCTACCGCCGCTGCCGCCAGGCGGGCAAGGCCGTCCAGATTCTGGCGGAGGACGGCGCCGACGCGCTCCGCGTCCTGCGCGAGCTCGGCCCCGACGGGCTCTGGCTCACCATCTGCACCCCGTTCCGCAACGCCGACCGCGCCGTCGAGTTCCTTGACGAGGTGCACCGGCTCTCCGCGTGAACCCCCGCGTCGCCCGCTTCCGCGAAGCCCTCGCCCGCCGGCCGATCCTCGGCGACGGCGCCACCGGCACGCAGCTGCAGCTCCTCGGCCTCGCCCCCGGCGCGGGCGGCGAGCTCTGGAACGTGGACCGGCCCGACCAGGTGCGGGCGGTGCACCGCGCCTACCGGGACGCCGGCTGCGATCTGCTGACGACCAACACCTTTGGCGGCACCTCCTACGTGCTCGCCGGCCACGGCGCCGCGCACCGGGTGCACGAGCTCAACGTTGCCGGCGCGCGACTGGCCCGCGAGCTGGCCGGCGACCGTGCGTGGGTGCTCGGGGACATCGGCCCCTTCGGCGGCATGCTCGAACCCCTCGGCGACGTCACCGAGGATGAGGTCACCCTCGCCTTCCGTGCCCAGGCCGCAGCCCTGCTCGAGGGCGGCGCCGATATTATCCTGATCGAGACCATGTCCGATCCCGCCGAGGCGGCGCTCGCGGTCCGCGCGGCCAAGGCGGCCGGCGCCGAGTGCGTGATCGCCACCTACAGCTTCCAGCAGTCCGCCGCCGGCCACCGCACGATGATGGGCACCACCCCGGCGGCCGCGCTCGCCGCGGTGATCGCGGCCGGCGCCGACGTGGTCGGGGCCAACTGCGGCACGGAGCTTTCCCTCAACGACTATGTGAAGCTAACCGCCGAACTCGTCACGGCCGCCGCGGGCCGGCCCGTGATCGTCCAGCCCAACGCCGGCTCGCCGCGCCTCGTGGATGGGGCCATCTCCTACGACGAGTCCGCCGCGCAGTTTGCCGCCGCGGCCCCGCGCTTCCTCGCCGCCGGCGCGCGGATCGTGGGCGGCTGCTGCGGCAGCACGCCGGCGCACCTCGCGGCCATGGCCGCGCACTTCCCCAAATGAACGCCCGTGAGAATTTCCACGCCATGATGTCCGGGGGCCGCCCCGGGTGGATGCCCCTGAATGTGCCGGTCACGCCCCCCGTCGCCGACGAGATCGAGGCGCGCACCGGCGTGCGCAACGCGGAGCTGGCGTTCGAGACGGACTTCGGGTTCGAGTGGGTCGGCTACAACGAGGACCCGCAGCGGTGGCGCGACGCGCTGGCCGATGTCGCCGGCTACGTGCTGCCGGCCAAGGCCGAGATCGGGCCGTTCTGCATCGCCCACATCGAGCCGCCCAAGGGCACCGTCGGCAAGGCCTACCACTTCCGCACCATGCTGCACCCGCTGGAGAAGATCACCAGCGTCGCGCAGCTGGAAAAGCTGCCCTGGCCCGACACCTCCGACCCGGCGCACTACGCCGCCGTCCAGGCGCGGATGCAGCAGGTCCACACGCGCGGCAAGGTCGCGTTTGCCGGCATGGAGTGCACCACCTTCGAGGTGTCGTGGTACGCCCGCGGCATGGACAACCTCTTCCAGGACCTCGCCGAGGGCAACGGCGTCGCCGACTGGCTGCTCGACTGGTTCACGGAGCGCTCGTGCCACGTCGGCCGGGCCTTCGCCCGCGCGGGCGTCGACATCATCGGGCTCGGCGACGACGTCGGCATGCAGACCGGCATGCTGCTCTCCGTGCCGATGTGGCGGCAGCACCTCAAGCCGCGCCTCGCCAAGGTCATCGCCGCGATCCGCGAGGCCTCCGGCGGCCGCAAGGTCTGGGTGCACTACCATTCCGACGGCGACATCCTCCCAATCGTGCCGGAGCTGATCGAGGTCGGCGTCGACATCCTCAACCCGGTCCAGCCGGAGTGCATGGACGCCGCCCTGCTGACCCGCCGCCACGCCAAGGCGCTCGGGCTGAGCGGCATGGTCGGCACGCAGACGACGATGCCGTTCGGCACGCCGGACGACGTCCGCCGCCGCGTGCGCGAGATCGCCGCGCTGCACCGCGACCATGGCGCGCGGGTCATGATCGCCCCCACCCACGTGCTCGAGCCCGACGTGCCCTTCGCGAACCTCCTCGCCCTGGTCGAGGAGGCGAAAGCCCTCCGCTTCGACTGAGCGGCGGATGCGCCTTCAGCGGCGGGCCATCAGCCAGCCGAGCAGGAGCGTGAGGAGCGTCGCGAGAATGAGCAGGCGGTAGCAACGCCGCAGGTCGGCCGGCCCGGCACCCGGCGGATCCTCCGCCTCGCCCACCCACACGTCGCAGACCAGCGTCCCGTGCTTGTGGATCGGGCCGATGAGCCGCAGGCCCAGCGCGCCGGCCATCGTGGCCTCGGGCCAGCCGCTGTTCGGCCCGGGCAGCAGCGCGTGGAACCGGCGCCCCACCCGCCAGGCCTTGCCGCCGTGGAAACCGGGCAGCACCCAGGCGAAGCCGGTGAGCACGAGAAAACTCCAGCGGGCGACGGGATAGTTGCACACGTCGTCGAGCCGCGCCCCGCACCAGCCGAAGCGCAGGTAGCGGTCGCTCTTGTAGCCGACCATGCTGTCCATCGTGCTGATGATCTTGTAGAGCACCGCCCCGAGCGGGCCGAACGCCAGCGCGAACACCAGCGGGGAAAGGACGCCGTCCACGAGGTTCTCGCTGAGGCTCTCCACCGCGCCGCGCCCGCAGGCGGCGAAATCCATCTGGTCCGTGTCGCGGCCGACGAGCATCCCGATGCCGCGCCGGGCGGCGCCGACGTCGCCCCGCTCGATCGCGCGCGCGATCCGCTCGCCGTGGGCGATCAGGTCCCGCAGGGCGAAGCACGCCCACAGGATCACGCCCGCCATGACATCCAAAGCCACCGGATGGATTGCGCGGGCCGCGACCAGGAGGGTGAAGCACACCGGCAGCACCGTCGCGGACAGGAGAATGAAGAGCAGGATGCCGCCGCCGTAGCCGTTGAGGCCGAGCTTGAACAAGCCCCGCTCGATCGCGGCCAGCCAGCGGCCCAGCAGGCGGACCGGGTGGAGGGCGAACACCGGGTCGCCCACCAGCGCGTCGAACAGGAGGCCGATCGCCGCCCACAGGACAAAGCGCGGCGCGGCGATGCCGACGAGGTCGGCCCAGGTGGCGGCAATCAGCGAGGTCGGCACGGCGGTGCGGGAAGCCCCGTCAGGCAGTCCACTTCGCCCGCCAGCCGAGGGCGACGGCCCGGTTGGCCGCGGCCATGGTCGCGGTCATCAGGGCCGCCGGCGTCAGCTCGGGGCCGACCGGGAAATGCGGCCCGAGCTCGCGGCGGAACGCCAGGAAATCCTCCGGTTTCGCCGCCAGCCCCGCCGCCATCAGGGCGGCCTGGTTGAGCAGCGCCTCGCCCGCCGAGGCGGGGCCGATCGTCCCGGCGAGCACGCGGTCCAGCACCGCGGCCAGCGCGTAGCCGGCGGCGGCGAGCTGGGGCTCGTAGAGGACCGGGTTCCAGTTGGCCTGCATGAGCTGGAACTCGCGCTCGGCCAGCAGGCCCTTCTGCGCGGCCTTGAAATTCTCCTCGGTCAGGCCGAAGCGGCCGAGGGCGTGCACGAGGGAGCGGGTGTAGCTGGGCTCGAGGCCGTTCTGCCAGCGCAGCGCCTCGAGGGTGGCCTCGCGCACCGCGCGGCCGATGAGCTCGCCGGCCTTGGTGTGCTTGCCGGTCCAGCTCCGGAGCGGGCCGCCGGACTGCGGCGCGGCGATCGCGTACTGGTCGGTGCCGGTGCCCGTGGCGGGACGCGGCGAGCGGCGGCTGCCGATGGCGAGCTCGAGCAGGGCGGCGGTCTTGGCCTCGGTCATCGTCACGACCGCGCGCGCGAGCGCGGCGTCGCTGAGCGGGGAGGACAGCAGCAGCAGCGTGTTGATGGTGCCGCCGGTGGTGCCGGGCGCGTGGGCGTCGGCGGACGGCCCCGTCCGCTCCCAGGCGCCGTCGCGCTCGTCGTACTCGGCGGCGTCGCCGGCGCTGCCCGCGTTGCCCGATACGCCAGCGGTCACGATCGCCGTGACGGCCAGGTCGGCCCAGCGGTGGGTGACGATCCCGAGGTACTGCATGGCGGCGGCCGTGCCCGCGACCGCGGTGCGCGCCGGGTCCAAACCGAGCTCCGCGCAGACATGGCGGTGATAGCCGTCCTGGCCCATCCCCACGATCAGCTCAAACCGCTCCTGGTGCTTCACCGGCTCGCAGCTCTGGTGGTTGACCAGGTGGGTGAGGTCGAGGCGCTGGCCACCGTTGACGTGACAGGTGCTGAGCACCTTCGCGGGGGCGCGCAACTCCGCGATCACGTGGCGGCCCCGGCGGCGCACCTCGACGAAGGGGGAGGAATAAACCGGGAGGTCGTTCATGGCTAAAATTCGATGCCCGCCTGCGCCTTCACGCCCGCGTCGAAGGGGTGCTTGAGCACGCGCATCTCGATCGCGAGGTCGGCCGCCGCGATCAGCCCGGCCGGCGCGCCGCGGCCGGTGATCACCAGGTGCTTGCCCGGAGCGTGGCCGCGCCAGGCGGCGAGGACCTCGGCGAGCGGGAGATAATCGTAGGCCAGCGCGATGTTGAGCTCATCCAGCAGGACCAGGCGGATGGCGGGATCGCGCAGGTAGCCGGCGGCGAGGGCGAGCCCCTCGCGGCAGCGCGCGATGTCGGCCGCGCGGTTCTGCGTGTCCCAGGTGAAACCGTCGCCGACCTGGTGCCACTGCAGGAGCGGGCCGCGCAGGGTGCGCTCGATCGCGGCGTCGCCGGCCTTGATGAACTGGATGACGGCGCAGCGCCCGCCATGCCCGAGCATGCGCGCGACCAGGCCGAATGCCGCGGTGCTCTTCCCCTTGCCGTCGCCCGTGTGCACGATCAGCAGATCGCGCTGCTCCCGCGCGGCGGCGATCTTGGCGTGCATTTCCGCCTGCAGGACCTTCATGCGCTCGCGATGCTCCGCCTCGAGGGGTTCGTCGGGTGAGGGGTTCATGGCAAGTCGAGCGTCAGACCCGGGACAGTGTGCGCCCGCACGGCAAACACGTCGAGCAGCAGTTCCGGCGTGAGGATGTCCGCGGGGGTTCCGAACGCGCGCAACGCCCGCTCCCGCAGCACCACCACGTGGTCGAGACCATGGGCCACGCGGAGGTCGTGCAGCGAGAACAGCACCGTCGCGCCCGCCGCCGCGAGCGTGCGCGCCAGGCGCAGCACCTCCAGGCCGTGGCGCGGGTCGAGCGCCGCCAGCGGCTCGTCCCACAGCTGCAGGGGCGCCTCCGTGACCAGGGCCCGCGCCAGCAGGACGCGCGCGCGCTCGCCGTCGGACAGGTGATTCACCGAGCGGTCAGCCAGCGCCGTGAGGTCGAGCCGGGCCAGCGCCTCATCCACGCCCTTCTCGTCGTCACCGTGGGCGTAGCGCCCCTGCGAGACGACCGACCGGACGGAAAAGCCGAATTCAAAGTGCGCGCCGTGGGGCACCCAGGCCGCGTACCGGGCGCGCTCAATAAAGGGGATCTTCGCGAGGTCGCGACCCTGCCACACGACCTGGCCGGAGGCCGGGAGGATGCCCGCGGCCACCTGGAGGAGCGTGGACTTGCCGGCGCCGTTGGGCCCGACCAGCCCGATCAGGCTGCCGCGCGGGAGCCCGAGGCTCACCGGCAGCAGGCGGCCGGTCACGGCGGCGGCGCGGATGTCGAGGGCGTTCATGGCAGTTTCCTCAGCAGCCAGAGGAAGAAGGGTCCGCCGACCAGGGACGTGACGATTCCGAGCCGGAGGCCGCCGGCGGCGCGGCCGACCAGGTCGCAGCCCAGCACAAAGGCCGCGCCCCCGACCAGCGTGAGCGGGACGAGCCGCCGGTGCTCCGGGCCGACGAGCAGGCGGAGGATGTGCGGCACGATCAGCCCGACGAAGCCCACGGCCCCGGCGACGGCCGTGGCGAGGGCGGTCAGCACGGTGGACAGCACGAGCAGGTGGCGCCGCAGCCGGCGGGTGTCGACCCCGAGGCTCTGCGCCTCGGGCACGCCCAGGCTCAGCAAGTCCATCTGCCGGCCCAGCGGCCAGAGCACGGCGGCGGCGACGATGATCGGCAGCGCGATCTGCACGTGCTCCCACGTCCGGTCCTCCACCCCGCCCATGAGCCAGAAGAGAATCTGCGTGTTGCGCTCGTAGAGCCCGGTGTACTGCGTGAGCACGTAGCTGGTCACGGCCCCGAGCAGGGCGTTCAGCGCGACGCCCGCCAGCAGCAGCCGCTCGGTGCTGGCGCCGCGCCGGGCGAGCACGATCACCGCCGCGCTGGCCGCGAGCGCGCCCACGATGGCGCCCAGCGGCAGGAACCACAGCGAGGCCGACGCCCAGCCGGCGGCGATGGTGACCACCGCGCCGGCGGCCCCGCCGCCGCTGACACCGAGGAGGCCGGGGTTCGCCAGGTTGTTCCGGAAGAAGGCCTGCATCACGAGTCCGGCCGACGAGAGCGCGGCGCCCACCAGCATGCCGACGATGAGCCGCGGCATGCGGATCTGCCAGATGATGGTCGACGCGAGCGAGTCCTCCCCGCACAACCCGGCCCAGGTCCGGGCCGGCGACAGGGTCATGTCGCCGGACATCAAGGCCGCCACCGCCAGCACGGCGAGCAGGACCAGCAGGACGGGCAGCGCCCAGCGGACCAATCGGGCGGGCAGGATCACTTGAACACCTCCGAGTGCAGGGCCCGCGCCACGATCTCGTAGCCGCGCACGCGATGGTGCGACACGCAGCTGATCAGGTACGGCGGCAGCACGGCCACGCGGCCGGCGCGCACGACTTCCATGAACTGGTAGGGCGGCATCGCCCGGAACGGGGCCAGGGCCGACTTCGCGTCGGCGCCGGCCACGACGACGAAGTCCAGCTGCCAGGTGAGCATCTGCTCAGAGGGCTGCGGCGCGTGGCCCACCAGGTGAGCGCGGGTCGCAGCCAGGTTTTCGGCGCCCACGTGGTCGCAGAGATCCTGAAAGGTCGTCTCGGTGCCGGGAATCAGTCCGTAGGTCGACGGCGCAATCACGCGCGCCGGAGTCGCGCCCTTCAGGCGGGCCTGGAGCGCGCGCACCCGCGCCGCGCAGCTCGCGATCAGCGCCTCTCCGCGCTGGTCCGCGCCGAGCACGCGGGCGACCCGGCGGATGTTGGCGTAGGTGTCCTCGAGGGTCAGGTAGTGGTCGAAAATCTCCACGTGCATGCCCGCCCGCCGCAGCTGCGTCACCAGCTCGGGCCGGCTGTAGTCCGCGCAGAGGACCACGGTGGGATTGTATTTCAGGATGGATTCCGCGTCGCCGTTGGCCGGGAGGATCGGATATTTCCGGGCCTCGTCGGGCACCGCGGAAAAATCCGGATCACCCGCCAGCGGACTCAGGGCCGCGATCTGCGCCGGGGCGGCCAGCGCGACCAGGAGCTCGTCGGTGCCCACCGTCTGGGACACGACCCGCACCGGGGCCGGGCCCGCGCGCAGGGCCGCGCCGGCCAGAAACAGCCCGAGGGTGAGGCACGCGAGGGTTTTCATGGTCCGGCGGACGACGGCGGGGGATGCGACGCGAAGATAAGGCATGGCGCGAACTAGAACTTCCACTCGAGGCCGCCGTAGACGCCACGCGGCAGGGCCGGATAGCCCTCCGTTTCCTGATAGGCGCGGTTGAGCAGGTTCTCCACGCGGACCTTCACGAGGAGATTCGGCCCGAGCACGTAGCTCGCATGCACGCGGACCGTCGTGTAGCCGGGCAGCGGCGTCAGCGTGTAGACGCCGTCCACGCGATCCACGACCGTATGGAATCCCGCGCCGACCACCCACGCCGGCGTGGGCCGCGCCTCCAGGTTGGCGTCGAGGGTGTGCCGCGGGCGGCGGACCAGGCGCTGGTGGCTGTCGTTGTCCAACGCATCAAGGTAGGTGTAGGCCGCGCGCACCGTCACGAGCGGCGAGAGCTTGCCGCTCAGGCTGAACTCGCCGCCGCGCGTCGTGGCATGGCCGACGTTGATCTCCTCGCCCGCGAAGGTGAGGTAATCGACCACCTGGTACTCGAGCAGGTCGTTGAACCGGTTTTCAAAATAGGTCAGCCCGACCGTCATGGCCCCGCCGAGCAGACTCTGGTCAAGGCCCGCATCCCAACCGCGGGATTTTTCCGGGCGCAGCGACGGATTCGGGAGCATGTAGGGCGGCGCGCCGTAACGGTCCGCCGGCGTGGGGGCGTTGAAGCCCGTGCCATAGGTGGCGCGCAGCTTCGTGTCGCCGCCGTTCAGCAGGTAGGCCGCGCCCGCGCGGCCGGTGGTGGCCTTGCCCTCCGCGTCGAAATCGTCGTGGCGCAGGCCGGCGGTCACCTCGACCTGCGGCGCCGGGTGCAGGGTGGCCGAGACATATTCGGCGAGCGACCGGTCGGAGGTCATGCCGCCGGACTGGTAGTAGGACCGCTCGGCATTCACGCCGGCCACGAGCTCCACGCCCTGGGCCGCCTTCCACGTGTTCTGCCAGTCGGCGATCTGCCGCGTGTTGCGCGCATAATAGCCGTAGGGGTCGCCCTTGTCCCAATTGTACTCGTCCTGGTACCAGGCGGCGGTCAGCCGGGAGGTGAAGTTCTCGCCCGTGGTCGCCTCGCCGTAGACGGTCACGAGGTCCGTGAGACTCTGCACGTCGCCCGGATAGGGGCTGAGCGTGGAGCCCGGCTCCTCGTAGTGGCCGACCTGCCCGCGCATCGTGGCGCCGACGAGCAGGCCGGGGGCGGCCTTGGTCTCCACGCGCGCGGAGTAGTTGGAGTTCTTGTAGCGGTTGTAGTCCCGGTCATTGTCCGTCTGCGTGTGACCCAGCGAGAGGCTGTATCCGGTGTCCGTTCCTCCGCCCTGCGAGGTGACGCCGGCGCCGAAGCTGCCGAACGAGCCGGCCGTGGCGGAGAGTGTGTCGGACACCGCCCCGCAGCCGCGGGTGGTCTCGAGCAGGATCACGCCGCCCATGGCCGAGCTGCCGTAGAGCGTGCTCTGCGGCCCGCGCAGCACCTCGACCCGGTCGAGGCCCGCGAGATCGGCCCCGCCGAGGAAATTGCCGTAGGAGGCGTTGCTGGTGTTGAGGCGCACGCCGTCCACGATGAAGAGCGTCTGGTTGGAATTGGCGCCGCGCATGAAGACGGCGCTCGTGCTGCCGGTGGCGCCGGAGTTCACCACGGTCACGCCCGGGGACTCCGCCAGCGCGGTGCGGAGATCCGTCACCTGCGCGGCGTGCAGGTCGTCCAGCGGCAGCGACGTCACCGCGCTGGGCAGCAGCTTCGGGTCCTGCGGGGAGCGCGAGGCGGAGACGATGTAGGTGTCCAGCTTGACGGCTGGCGCCTGGCCGCGCACGGCAGCCAGGGTCGCCACGAGGGCGAACATGAGCAAAGACTGGCCCGCGAGGCGGGACAGCAGGGAATGATTCATGGGAGGTCTGTCCTGTCAGTTAAGGTAAGAACAGACCTGCATCGCCGGACGGCTGCGGAGCCATGTTCTCACGCTTCATTTTGCGATGAAGTTTTCGCGATCGGCGCACGCAAAGACCGCCAAACGCGTGAGTATCCGGGGACGGATGTTCGGACTTCGCATTTCCCGTCGCCGGCGGCCTCGTGAGAAGCCCCCGACAACTGCCTCGCCACCGCCTTCACCGGTCCTGCGACCGATTGGCTCTCCCGCGCGTGACCGCGCGGTGGTGGTTTGTGATGCGTAACCGCAGCGCAACTGTGGCCGATTCTAACGGCCTTTCCCGTTGCCCCTGATGGTTGGAAAGAACGGCGAACAACCCAGACACGAGGCCAAACTTTCCCGTTCAGCAAACTCTATCATCGCGCATATTTTGGCCAAAACTTGCGCTCGTCGCGCGCCCTCGGCCCGGAGGCTGATTTTACCACGAAGAGCGCGAAGGACACGAAGCCCAGGCGTCTGGCTTCGCGCGCTTCGCAGCCTTGGCGGTAACAATCTCCCGACCAGTTAAGGTCCCCTGCCATAAACGCGGAAATACGTGGTGCCAACAAGGCTTGGGCTTCGTGCCCTTCGTGGTAAGAACCAAAATCCGCCCTGCCCTATTTGCCCAGGCCGGCGCGGAGGACGTCGAGGGTGCCGAGGCCGACGGCGGTGGACATCAGGTAGACGCCCGACCAGCCCTGCCGCACGAGTTCCTGGATCTGCTCCGCGGCGATGTCGCGGCCGACCTTGGCCTGGTCCTCCACCGTGGCGCGGGCCGCGATGCGCTGGAGCAGCTGCTCCGGGATCACCACGCCCGGCACCTGGGCCATGCGCTGCGCGTGCTCGAGGTTCGCCAGCACCATCACCCCGACCAGGAACGCACTCTGGCCGCGGTATTTCTCCAGCGCCCGCAGCGGCGCGGGATGAAACACCGGCTGGGTCATGATGTAATCCGCGCCCGCCGCGAGCTTCTGCTCCAGCCGGCTGAACTCGCGCGGCAGGTCCGGCGCCTCCGGCTCGACGCCGGCGCCGATCGTGAAATGGGTGTGCGGCCGAGCGTGCTTGCCGAGCGGCACGCCTCCGAAGTCCACGCCGGCATTCAGGCAGGAGTGCGTCAGCCGGATCATCCCGATCGAGTCCAGGTCGACCACCGCCGACGAACGCGGGTAGGTCGGCGACATCTTCGGCGGGTCGCCCGTGACGAAGAGCACGTTGTGGATGCGGTTATGGTGATACCCCACGAGCCGGCTCTGGATGCCCATGAGATTCAGGTCGCGGGCGGTGAAGTGCGGGATCAGCTCAATCGGGTCGCCCGACGCGGCCGTCCAGTTGAGCCGGGACCGGATCACCTGGATGAAATCACCCGGCGAGATCAGCGGGATGCCGCGCGAGCCGTCCGTGAAGTCCACGGCGTCCACCAGCCCGGAAGCGGCCACGGCGGCCATGAAGTCCACCTTGGACTGGAGCACGCGCTCATCCGTGCCGCGCGGCGGCAGCGCCTCGAGGCTGACGACGAACTGCCCGGATTTCAGCTTGCGCGAGAACCCGCCGTTGGCGCGCTTCGCGTCATCCCCGACCGGGATGGCGGCGGGGGCCGCGGGCACGGCCACGGCGCGGTCGCCGACGCGGCGGGACTGGAGGTAGTTGCCCATCTCCTCGATGTGGGGCGGGTGCATCTCGCAGCAGCCGCCGAGCAGCCGCACGCCGAGATCGGAGAAGGTCCGGGCCAGCTTGCCCGCGAACTCGGGGTTGACCGAGGTCATGAGCCGGCTGCCGATGCGCTGGAAGCCGCCCGCGTTCGGCATGACCACGAGCTGCACCGCGCCGGAGCGGACCGGCGGGGCGTCCTTGGCGGCGTCCACGAACGCGCTGGCGTCCCAGGGCGCGCAGCAGTTGACGCCCGCGACGGGCACGCCGAGCAGGGCCATGCGGTTGACGAAGGCGACGGGGTCGGGCTCGAGGGGCCCGCCGTTCTCGCCGCCGTGCGGGGACATCTCGGCGATGATCGGGGGCATGCCCGGCAGCGAGTGGATCAGCGCGATCAGCAGCTCGAGCTGCGGCTGCGAGCTGAAGGTCTCCAGCAGCAGCGCGTCCGCGCCGGTGGCCGCGAGTGTCTCGACCTGCTCGCGGTAGCAGTCCGCCACGGCGGCAGCGGTGGTGAGCGGCGTGACGGTGGGGCCGACCGAGGCCAGCACGAAGTACGGACCCGGATCGCCCTGCACGGCGGAGAACTTCGCGATCGCGGACCGGGCGACCTGGACGCCGCCGCGATTGAGGGCCGCGACCCGGCCGTCGAGGCCGAACGGGCGCAACTGGACCCGGTTGGCGCCGAAGGTGTTGGTCTTGAGGCAGCGCGCGCCGGCGGCGAGGTACTCGGTGTGGACCCGCTGGACGAGTTCCGGCTGGTCGACGTTGAACGCCTCGTAGACGTGGTTGGATTCCGATAGGCGGCCCGTCAGCTTGAACAGGTAGGAGCCCATCGCCCCGTCGGCCAGGAGCGGCTGGGATTTCAGCGTAGCCAGGAAGTCCGCCATAATAATGCGCCGTTCACTACGGCGGCCCCGGAGTGAAGTCAAAGGCGCTGCGGGTCATGCGGGAGGCCCGGGGGGCGTCCCGCGTGACCGCAGCCTTGGGCGCGCGGCGGAACCGGCGCCTAGAACAGCCCGACGATCTGGCCCTGGTCGTCGAGGTCGATGACCTCGGCGGCGGGGACCTTCGGCAGGCCGGGCATGGTCATGATCTCGCCGGTGAGGCAGACGATGAAGCCGGCGCCGGCGGAGACGTTGACCTCGCGGATCTCGACGTCGAAGCCGGTGGGGCGGCCCCGCAGGTTCGGGTCGGTCGAGAACGAGTACTGCGTCTTCGCCATGCAGATCGGGAACTTCCCGTAGCCGGACTTCTGCAGGTCCTCGAACTTCGTCTTCACGCGGGCGCTGGCGACGATGTCCTTCGCGCCGTAGATCTTCTGCGCGATGGTGCGGACCTTCTCCCAGAGCGGGAGATCGTCCGGGTAGAGCAGCTTGAACTGCTTGCCGGGCTTCTCCGCGACCGTGACGACCGCGCGGGCGAGCCCCTCGGCGCCGGCGCCGCCGTCGGCCCAGTGCGTGGCCGGCACGGCCTGCACGCCGAGCTTGGCGCAGCGCTGCTGGATGACGGCAAACTCCTCGTCGGTGTCGGAGGTGAAGCGGTTGATGGCGACAACGGCGGGGACGCCGTAGCTGGCGATGTTCTCGAGGTGCTTCTCGAGGTTCGCGAGGCCCTTCTCGACGGCGGCGACATTCGGGGCCTTGAGGTCCTTCTTGTCCACGCCGCCGTGCATCTTCAGCGCGCGCACGGTGGCGACGATGACGATGGCGTCGGGCGCCAGGCCGGCGAAGCGGCACTTGATGTCGAGGAACTTCTCGGCGCCGAGGTCGGCGCCGAAGCCCGCCTCGGTGACGGTGTACTCGCCGAGGCTGAGGGCGAGCTTGGTGGCGAGCACGCTGTTGCAGCCGTGCGCGATGTTGGCGAACGGGCCGCCGTGCACGAACGCGGGGTTGTTCTCCAGCGTCTGCACGAGGTTGGGCGCGAGGGCGTCGCGCAGCAGCACGGCCATGGCGCCGTGGGCCTTGAGGTCGGCGGCGGTGACGGGCTTCTTCTCGCGCGTGTAGCCGACGACGATCCGGCCGAGGCGCTCGCGGAGCTCCTTGAGGTCCTGCGAGAGGCAGAAGATCGCCATGACCTCGGAGGCGACCGTGATGTCGAAGCCGGATTGGCGGCAGACGCCGTTGGCCACGCCACCCATGCCGACGACGATCTCGCGCAGGGCGCGGTCGTTCATGTCCATGACGCGCTTCCAGACGATGCGGTTCGGGTCGAGCCCGAGCGCGTTGCCGTGGGTGAGGTGGTTGTCCACCATCGCGGACAGGAGATTGTGCGCGGAGGTGATGGCGTGGAAATCGCCCGTGAAGTGGAGGTTGATGTCCTCCATCGGCATGACCTGCGCGTAGCCGCCGCCGGCCGCGCCGCCCTTGACGCCGAAGCTCGGTCCGAGCGAAGGCTCGCGGAGGCAGATGATGGCGCGCTTGCCAATGCGGTTGAGCGCGTCGCCCAGCCCGACCGTCGTAGTGGTCTTGCCCTCGCCGGCCGGCGTGGGCGAGATCGCGGTGACGAGGACGAGGCGGCCGCGGGGCTTCGCGAGCTGCTTCTGGTAAAAGCTGAGCCCCACCTTGGCCTTGTACTTGCCGTAGTGCTCCAGGTCGTCCGGCGGGATGTTCAGCCGGGCCGCGACCTTATCGATCGGCAGCATCTTTGCCTGGTGGGCAATTTCGATGTCAGAGGGGACAATCTTGGTGGCCATGGTGGTAACGGTTTTAGGGGAAGGGTCAGCTGGAGTAGTATTCCTGCACGCGCATGATGACGTCGAAGCCCTCGAGCTTCAGGCAGTCGGTCAGGCAGAGCATGGCGGGATGATCGGGCGCCAGCACCTCGTACTTGCGCTTCACGGAGCCGATGACGTGGTCCATGCCGAGCGGCCCGGCCATGGTGAGGAACGCGCTCTCAAGCGGGCCCTTGGTGGGCGAGCCGTCGGCGCGCTTCGGCGGGAGCATCACGCTGAAATTGCTCAGGCCAACCGACATGTGGACGCCCTTCAGCGCCGGATCGGCGTGGATGAGGTGGATCGCGCCCATCAGGCACTGGAACCGGCCGTCGGAGTCGGCGCCGATCGGCGAGATGGCCGGGTCGATGATGCAGTGGTTCACCGGAATCCCATGCGTGCCGGCCTCGGCCACCAGCTCGCGCGCGGTCTGGTGGACCTCGGCGGCGGTGTGACAGGGCTGGCTGACGCCCTTGGCATCCACGCGCTCGGACGCGAGGAGGATGGGCATGAACGGCATGATTTTCGTGAGCCCGAACATCTGGCGCCGCGTCTGGGCGATCGAATTCAGGACCGGCAGCATTCCGCCGGCGCGCGCGCGGTCGTAGGCCTCGAGCCCCGCCTCGGCCATCACCGGGTCCGGCGTGTCGATCGAGAGCGGCTTGGCGGTGACGCCCTGGACCTGGCGCACCATCTCGGCGAGGAACTCGGCGGTGCGCGGACCGACGTTGACGTCAATGTAGCCGGCGCCGCCGACGTCCTGGGACTTGGCGAGCTCCTTCAGGCCGACGAGGTCGTTCGCCTCGAAAAGCTTGTTGGTCGACGGAACCGAGTCGTTGATCGATTCGCCGATGATCGTGAGGTTGGGGATAGGCATGGGTAGAGGGTGGCGTGGAGGAGGAAGGGGCGCGATCAGCTTTTCGCCTTGGGCGGGGCGGCGGGCTCAGCCGGGGCGGCGGGCGCGGCGATATGG